>OMGY01000622.1_pt1 | contig 40056 bp, 37 predicted proteins | sample 1674461 | NCBI WGS metagenome assembly OMGY01 (sample SAMN05578579, study PRJEB25193) | human gut metagenome | biome: Human Microbiome; feature: human-associated habitat; material: feces | host: Homo sapiens | place: USA:Birmingham | reverse complement strand
CGACCCCATGCGTGACAGGCATGTATTCTAACCAGCTGAACTACCGCACCTTTTCCGGGTCTGCAACCGGCATCTCTACCGAATTGCGGTGCAAAGATAGCTATTTATTTTTTTCCTGCAATAACTTTGAACGATTTTTTCGTACTTCTCTGCAAATCTTACGATTTTTCCAGCGTAAGTTCGCGCCTTCAAAGTTCCCCATTCACAATTTCTATACCCCCTTTTCCGCCATACAAGGCGCTAATTCAGTCCAAAGGGAGTATAGCCTCTTCGCAATTGGTCAGCTTTTCCACACCATCGGACGTTACATAGAAGGAATTCTCGATTCCTACCGGTCCCACTTCGGGGATAACGAATTTCGGCTCCAAAGCAAAAACCATTCCCTCTTCGAGTATATCCCGTGAACGGGGAGCAAGCACCGGCTGCTCATTGATTTCTATTCCTATGCCGTGCCCCACGAACCCCGCTTTCTGACGATGTCCCATAAAATAATCGGCAACACCCCCGACTTCTGCTATTTCCACAGCCTTATTATAAAGCTCCGCAGCCGATACACCGGGGCGCGCCATTTCCATGACGGCCTGCTGTATTTCTATGGAAACTCGATGGGCATGGAGAGCTTTCTCGGGAATATCGCCCAAAGAAAATACGCGGGTAAGATCGGTCATATATCCGGTAAAATTTCCATTTATATCGACCATAACCGTCTGACCCCGTCGTATAGAGGCTCCGTTACAGCCGATAGGTAAAGAATCATCGAGGCCGGCCCCGCCCATAGCAAAATCATAGGGAGTAGGTGTATCGGCATTTTCTCCGGCCAACACATTTCCCATAAATATTTCCATACTGCGACCGAATATTCGGAATATACCCAACGAACCGTGCTGACGGGCCGCATGTTCTATCTCTATCGCAAACTCCTGATCGGTCATACCCTCTTTATACAACTTCGGAATATGACGATACAACATATCGTGCGAAGCCGCCGATTGCCGAATCAACTCCATCTCATACGGAGTCTTGACGGCTCTCACCCCCCGGATAAGAGTCGTTCCGTCGCAGAGAATACGAGAGGCAGAAAATACCGACGCCAGACGGTTATATTCGTTAAACGAGAGCGAATCACCTTCGAGCATCAAGGTTTCGGGCATAGAAAGACCCCGCTTTTGCATCTCATCGGGTATCTGCTCGGGCTTGCGTATATATACCAAGTTATCGCCCGTCAACCCTACCGGACGACGAACAAAATAAATCATATCGCCTTCGACCGGGACATATGTATAACCGCAAAACACACGGCCCGACGTGTAATAAAGATTGGCATTATCGGCCAACAACAAAGCATCGGCCGACATCTTGCGCAAGGCGGCCTGTATTTTCTCTTTCCTTGCAAGAGCCTCGGAAACAAAAGCTGTATTATACATAGTTCTTCTATAAATTTATATCGTTACAAATAATCTATACATTTTTCAAGTTTCATAAAACGGGAACCTTTGATAAGGACCGTTCGTCCTGTAATAACAGATGTCTTCAAAAAATCGATCAGTGCTTCGGTATCGGGAAAGCATGTCATTCCCCGGGCGACTTTCATAAATTCGGCTCCGACCCATAAAACTTCGATACCGGATTCCCTTGCCAATTGCTCTACGATACGACGATGTTCTGTTTCGCTTTCATTTCCCAATTCACCCATATCGCCCAGTATAGCCATCTTACACGGCAATTCCGCCGCACAAAAATTATCGAGTGCCGCCCCCATGCTGGTAGGATTGGCATTATAAGCATCGACAATGAGGGTATTTCGAGAGGTTCTGATCAACTGCGAACGTTTGTTATGCGGTTCGTAAGCAGACAAAGCCGACACAATATCCGACGGTGGAACATCGAAATAAGACGCCACCGCAACAGCTGCCAAAGCATTCGGCAAATTATAACTGCCGATGAGCTTCGTATCTACATCGAAATGCTCTTTTCCGACGACAAAAGAAAACGACAAATAGGGGGCACTATTTTCGAGATGCCCCGAAACAAATAATCCGGGCGTTATACCGTATTCGGCAGCAACGAGACCGGCAGCCCGTTGCGATAGGATCTCGTCTTCATGCCGCAAAAACACTTTTCCGCCCTGTGCACGCAAGAAATCATACAATTCGCATTTGGTATCGACAACACCCTCAAAAGAACCGAATCCCAACAAATGACCTCTTCCTACATTTGTAATCAATCCGAAATCGGGCTCGGCAATATCCACCAATTCCGCTATATCACCGGGGTGGCTGGCACCCATTTCTATAACCGCCATTTCATGCGACGAGTCGAGCCGCAAGAGGGTAAGCGGTACACCGATGGAATTATTGAGATTCCCCTCTGTCGCCAACACCTTGTACCGACGGGACAAACAGGCCGACATCAATTCTTTGGTCGTCGTTTTTCCATTCGTTCCCGTTATACCCACAACTGTACGTCCCCATTCCCGTCGATGACGGCGGGCCAATGCCTGCAATGCCTGCAACACATCATCGACCAACAGATAACGGGAATCGACGACAACCGACGGGTCATCGACCACGGCATAGGAACAACCGGCAGCCAATGCCTGAGAAGCAAATTTGTTCCCATCGAACGATGCTCCCCGTAATGCAAAAAACAGGGCTCCGGACGGACAATTCCTACTATCGGTCGTAACAATCCCCTGAGACTTGAACAGTGTATATAGAGATTCCGTATTCATTTAAAATTCTGTTTTTACAGCGGCGAAAATAATCATTTTTAGCGGATTCTTCCTGTAAAGACAAGAAATTTCGGATAAAAAATTCAAGGTCTTTTTATATTACCCGCAAACAGAATTTATAAGAAAACTTTTCCTATTTATTTTCTAAAATCTTTCAATCTCTCTTGCAACTGCACTCTACTTGCATGTATGCGACTTTTTACCGTACCCAACGGAATCCCCATCTTCTCGGCAATCTCCTGATACTTGTACCCCGACAGATATAAAGACATAGGGATTTTATACGGTCTGTCCAACGTATCGATGGCTCGCTGTATATCGTTCATATCAAACGCTATCTCCGCATTATCATTCGATTCATTTTCGCCAAGAAGCATCATACGTTCTATATCTTCTTTCTCCATGCAACGACATCTTCCCGAATGACGAATACTATTGGAAAATACATTTCTCATTATCGTATAAAGCCAACCCGAAATATTATTTTCTTCGGTATACATTCCGGCCGATTTCAAAGCGCATAACAATGTCGATTGTAATAAATCCTGCGCATCATCATAATTTCGAGTCAAACGATAAGCCCATTGGTACATTTCTTCCTGATTGCCGATCAAATAATCGGTCATTTCTTCTTTTTCCATTCAACAACAAATATCTTTTGTCTCTGATTCCTCATACTCTTTCTCGATTTTATAAGTAAATCACACAACAAAAGAATATTGTTCGGACTTTTCCCTATTATTTTTTACAATTTAAAACCCGCATCATTTTCAACGACCTACATGTCTCTCTTTCAAACCAAAATTCTCAGGTATCTTCAAAAACGGTAACACGACAAAAACCGGAACCGTACATATCATAATCCAAATAAAAAACAGAACATATCCCACACGATCGGCAATCCAGCCGGCAACCATTCCGGGAAACATCATACCCAACGCCATAAAAGCGGTACACAACGCATAATGCGCCGTAGCATGTTTTCCCTCCGAAAAAGCTATCATATAGAGCATATAAGCGGTAAATCCGAAACCATAGCCCAACTGCTCGACAGCGACACACGTGTTCACTGCAATCATGCAAGATGGCTGCGCCAACGACAGGTACAAATATACCAAATTGGGTAATGTAAGAGCCAATGCCATCGGCCACAAACATCGGCGCAACCCGTAACGGGAAACGGCCCATCCCCCCATAATACCACCGACAGTAAGAGCTATAACTCCCACCGTACCGTAAACAAATCCTACTTGGGCCGTTGTCAATGCCAGTCCGCCATCAATTCTCTCATCGAGTAAAAAAAGAGAAGCCAATTTTACCAACTGAGCCTCGGCCAGCCGATAGGTAAGCAGAAAAAGCAAAGCAATATCAATACCGGGTTTGCGGAAAAACGATACAAAAGTTTCGACAAACTCCCTCCATACGACCGCGACAGCCACCGTTCCTACCTTATCGCTTTGAGGGTGCGGCAATACACGCAGATGATACACGGCAAAAACAACGAACAACAACGCCATCGCACCGAAAGTAAGCGACCATGCGACTTCGACCCGGGTATAAATTTCGAGTTGCCCGGCCACCATCACCAACAGTCCCTGTCCGGCAATCATGGCTATACGATAAAAAGTACTGCGTATACCGACGAAGAAAGACTGTTCATGCGTAGAAAGAGCCAACATATAAAATCCATCGGCTGCAATATCATGCGTCGCCGAGCTGAATGCCATAAGCCAGAAAAATGCAAGTGTTGCCCGAAAGAAAAACGGTGCCGGCAACGTAAACGCAACGCCTGCCATCGCCGCTCCCACCAAAAACTGCATGACAACAATCCACCAGCGACGTGTACGCAAAATGTCTACAAAAGGACTCCACAACGGCTTTATCACCCAAGGCAGGTAGAGCCACGCCGTGTAAAAAGCAATATCGGTATGCGAAATCCCCATACGGTCGTACATAATCACGGCAATCGTCATGACAGCCACATAAGGAATACCTTCGGCCAAATAAAGCGTCGGTATCCAAGACCAAGCCGAACGAGAAGATCCGGTGATATTTCTCATTTATGTCCTCTTTTTAAGATGGGCCAAACAAAGATCCAATAAAGCTGGTGAAGCTACCTGACGATATATATCGTCCATTTCCGAAGCTGTTATCGAGGAAAAATCGCTTTCCCGGGGAGTAATCACCACCCCAGCCATATCTACTGCACCGGGGCTGATAAGACGTCCGTCCTTACGTTCTCCATCATATTGACGCGGACGATGACAGGAACGCAGCACCAGCCAGCAACGCCAAAATCCGTCGGTAAAGGTACACAATATATTTACCGAAGGCTCAGTTTCTCCGGGAAAAACAGGCAAAACCGACCATACTTCACAAAAAAAAGATTGCAAAAGCCCGATGGATTCCCCTTCGAAAACCAGCATCGCCGCCGGCCAGCGAGTAAGCCAAGAATACGTTATGCTATCGTTCCATCTCTCCGATTCTCCTTGTTCCTTCCGAAGAGACTCCCACTGCGATTCGATCGGAACAAATCCCCTATTTCCGGCTTGGAAATGCATGTGGTCGGGAGCCGAAGCTCCACAACGCGCCCCATTATAAAAGATAACATATCCGGGCAGAAGCGAAGCTAATTCCAGCATATCGGCAAACCGGCCGGTTATGACCTGCGAGGTATGTACGACAGAAGGGAGCGTAAAATGGCGGGGGAAAATAGGATAAGGATTGACCAATAATTTGTATCGTCCACCTATGGGCAATGACAACTGTTCGACCGGACGGTTGGTATCACACAAGAAGCAAGGACGTTCCGACAATGAAACCGCATCGACTTTCGAGGCTGTGGAACGAATCCGTGCCGGATTATATTGCAGACGTACCGATACCCCACCGACCTCGACCGTGCGCATGCACAAAGTTTGTAATGCCTTGTAATTATTGGCAACCAAAGGCCACTCACGCAACTGCCTCCGCAATAATGCCTCGGCCTCATCTGCAAACGAATTCCGATTATCGATTTTCATGGTTCATTTTCTTCCGGGCGGCAAGCTCTATAAACCGCAAGCTATCTTTATATGCGTTATTCCGGTTTATTCGTTCCGTATCGAGCGCTGCATCGGAATTTCCCTCCCAACGACGACACAGATAAAGCGAGTCGTAAATACGGCCGATCTTATATTCGCGGGAAAAGCGCAACCCTACGGCATAGTCTTCTCCATAGCTTACATCGGGAAACGGATTTTCCCTCAATAACGGAGTATAAAAAGCCCGGGGTGCACCCAATCCGTTAATACGCAAAGCATTGTTATGACCGTTCTCATCGCTCCACTCACGGTGGTCGATAAGTCCGGGAGGCAAAGGTCGTAAATCCCAATCGGTCAGTTCATAGCTACCGACCACCATAGCGCACTTTTCGCGATGGAATACTTCCACAATCCGCTGTAACGCATCGGCCCCCTTATACAAATCATCGCTATCGAGTTGCACGGCAAACCGACCGCAAGCCTTATGATTCACGGCGTAATTCCAACAACCGCCGATACCGGAGCCTTTTTCCTCGGGGATAAGGTGTATCAGTCGAGGATTTTCAACGGCAAGCGACTGTAACAATTCGGTCGTACCATCGGTTGAATAATTGTCGACGACAATAATATTATAGGTAAAATCTCCCTGCTGTTCCGACGCCGAACGCACTGCATCGGCAATCGTCCGCACCCGATTATAAACCGGAATGATAACAGATATATCGACAGGAAAATCGTCCTCCTCATCATATACGACACTGCGCTCTATGGGAGGCAGCCATGCCCCGACAGCCTGCAAATGGCGGGTACACGCACTTTCCATCTCCATTTGCACCGACCTGTTGCGCGGATCGACATAATCGAATTGCCGTTCGCCTTCCGGCATGACAACAGGTCGTTCGGTATAAAGCATTTCCCGCAAATGAAACAAACAGCCCCGTCGGGAAAGGCGCAAACGGAGATCATAGAAAGCCGCATAAAGGTAATCGCTTTCCATTTCGGAAACGGCCTCCACAAAATCTTCGGCCCGAAGGAAGAACAACGTCCCGAAATCGAAATCATCTCTCAACGATCCTTCATGACAATCGATATGGGGACTCGGCCGTCTTGTACCGTTTTCTTCTTTCCATGAATCGGAATATATAAGAGGAGAACGCGTATCTTCTGCCACCGCCAACAAACGGGAACAAAGATTACTGCCGGAAACGAAAGCGGTTCCGGGCAAAGAAATCAGCATATATCCATCGCCGGCTTCCTCTGCCATACGGCGCAAAGTCGAAGTCATATACACCGAACCGGATAAAAGACGACAACCGGGCACGACTACCGAATCATCGGCAGCCAAGAGATATACGCTCTCGACATGGGGAGAGACCCCAAAACCTTCAACCGCCGAACGCACTTCCTCATCGGAAGTATAAGAAAGGAAACATCGTATCTTAGATCTTTTCATCTCTACAAATCTTTATTTCCGGAAAGACGGCTTTCCTTGAAAACCTCCACTGCCCGACTTACCGAGCCGTACAACCGTAACCATTCACACGCTTCATCATAAGGCAACCCCGTCGACTCCGCAATCATGCGAGTCCCCCGGTCTATCAATTTCTTATTGGTAAGTTGCATGTATACCATACGATTATCCTCAACCCGCCCCAAGCCGATCATCGTTGCCGTAGATATCATGTTCAGCACCAACTTTTGTGCAGTACCGGCTTTCATACGTGTACTGCCGGTTACATACTCGGGGCCGGTAACCACCTCGATCGGTATTTCCGACACCTGCGATACCGGCGCACCGGGATTGCAGGCGATCGATGCCGTAAGAATCCCCTCCTCTCTACACCGGCGCAAAGCGCCTATCACATAAGGTGTCGTACCCGAAGCGGCGATACCGACGACCGTATCGAGAGACATAACGTGATAAGTCTGCAACTCCTCCCAACCTTTCTGCTCCATATCTTCGGCCGACTCGACCGAACGGCGCAAAGCCGTATCGCCACCGGCAATAAGGCCGATAACCCGTCCTTGTGGCATTCCGTAAGTAGGAGGTATTTCCGAAGCATCGAGTACACCCAGACGACCGCTCGTCCCTGCCCCCATATAAAAAAGCCGGCCTCCTTTACGCATTCGCGGCACAAGTTGTTCCACCAAACGGGTAATCTGGGGAATGGCTGCATGCACGGCATCGGCCACTTTATGATCCTCGGCATTGATTTCCGTCAATATTTCTCCCACCGTTTTTTTTTCGAGACGGTTGTATAATGACGGGCATTCTGTCAATTTCTGAAATTCTTCCATATTTTTATTCGGACATACGCTCAGCATGATAGTGAGCCAACGCTTTTCCAGGAGAAGATAATACCGGCCCGAGATTTATCGACAAAGTATCGGCAACCTCCCGCAATAAATCGGAATAATGGTAAGCAACCGACCCGGCACAACATACCGGATACTCCTTATAGGGATATGCAAAAACATTACGCCGGAAAAACGCTTCGAAACGTTCCGCAACAAGTACCCGCAAATAAGCGTCGTCGAGATGCTCCCTTATGAACAACGAGAACTGTGCGACATACCGATTGGGCAACGGACGACGATAAACGGCTTCCAAAACATCTTTTTTGAAGACAGTATAGCGATCGAAAAACGCCTTTGCCAGTTCTTCGGGCAACAATCCTTTCATCGCATCGGACAACAAGTGTTTTCCCAAATCGCTGCCGCTTCCCTCATCACCAAGAATAAATCCCAATGAAGGGGTTTGGAGAACTATATCGCGGCCGTCATAAAATCCCGAATTAGATCCCGTGCCGAGAATAGCCACAATACCGGCCTTATCGCCGCACAAAGCCCGTGCCGCACCTATCAGGTCGCTGTTCACCTCCACCGTATCGGGACCTATCACCCGATGCAGTTGCAGGCATAACATCTCACCGGGCAAGCCGATACAACCCGCCCCGTAAAAATAGACATCGGTAATACGCTCGATGGGCAATTCTCCGAGAACCTCCCGGGTAAGGACACGACGTATTTCTTCCTCTCCGAGAAAATAGGGATTGATACCCGAGGTACGGAATGTACGCTCAATACCCTGTTTACCCACCAGCAACCATTCGGTCTTGGTCGACCCGCTATCGGCGATCAATATCATACACAATGCTTATAATTACGGCGCAAGATAATGATTTTTCCACAAACTTAGCCGTACTCCCGGCGGGAAATCAACGATAATAAATATCAAGTCCGGCTCCGGGATAATAATGGCGAAGTATAGAACGGTAATCATAGCCTCGATGCGCCATAACAGCCGCCCCTATTTGGCATAATCCCACACCGTGCCCCCAACCCGCTCCGTCGAAAACAAAATCATCGCCGTCGCGTCGTACAACAAAAGCCGAACTATACAAATGCGAAGAGGATAATATACGCCGAATGTAGAGTTCCTTACCGACAATCATTTTACGTCGTGTACCGACAATGCGCAAACGAATTATACGACCGGAGGCACCCCGTTCTACCGGCTCGATCGCCGTTATCGTACCGAAATCGATTCCCGAACGACCAGCAACCAACGCAGAAAGACGGGACTGGGTATAGCGTACCTGCCAACGGAAAAAATCGGGTGTTTCCCTATCGTAACTGTTGAGGACTTGTGAAAGGACCTCCGCATCGGCCGTATTGCAAAAAACATCGGGCCGGCTGCCGATAAAACGCTCCGCTTCTTGTTCGACTGTAAGATCCATGACCGGTTTATCATCGGGGGCATCATATACCGGCCGGAGATACCCGTGAGGCTCATCTCCCCAACAAGCATCGAATCTCTCGCTCATACCGCCGCAACACTTTGAGAAGCGGGCATCGCAAACCGCACCGTCATACATCAATACCTCACCGTGAGTAGCTTTCACCGCCTCGACCACTTGCGGGGTAGCCACCCGCGTTACCCCTTGATAACGCTGACAGTGATCGTCGGCACAAACATCGAAAAGTTCATGATCATCTCTATCATACCACCGGACAATCTCTCCGGACGAATGCATATCTCCACACGCCCCCTTCTCACATACTCTACGCCCGCTAAAACGAGGCAGTTGCGCCAACAACCAACTGCGGGAAACCACAGCATGGGCTTTCAATAATTCGAGAGAAGATGTCGCACTCATTTCCGAAGATATGACACTGGTAAGGTAATCTTCGATGGATACTTCGTTGATCGCATAAATCTCCTCCCGGTCGCACACCAAATGCAATATGCCGCAAAAAGTCTGGCACTCTTGCCGTTGCCAATGAAAATCGATGCCGATGGTTACATGCGGCAAATCAAAAAAAGTTTCGGAATTCAATGGAACGAGACGCAAATCTTCATAATACTCCGTACCCAAAATAAAACCTCTTTTCCCTACCAAAACTTCCGCCCGATATTCCCCGGGAGGAAAAAGGCGACTTTCGAGAGTCGTAAATACCCCACACAACCGGAAGTCGATCGACTTGCCATGCTGAACACCAACCGTAATATGAGGTTCTTCCTCTATCATCACCCTCTCATAAAATGCCGGGTTGCAGGCCGACCTATCGACAGCAACATCAATCCGGCAAAAGTTATCAACCCGTTGAGCATCAGCAATTCATAGCCCATATGGTAGCCATAATCCGCAGCAAGCCACCATTGCAAAACATAACACAGTACCGGAGAAGCAAGCGCTATCCCCGGTATATAACGGTCTCGCGGGCTTCCCTTCATAAAAAGTCCGTAGGCAAAAAGCCCCAGCAACGGACCATACGTATATCCGGCAATGGTATAAATCGCATCGATTACGCTGGTATCGTTGAGCATTTCGATCACGCACATGATCAGAAAGAAAAGAACCGATATAACGATATGAGCCCGCTTACGGATAGCAACCGCCTCGACGGTCGGTCGACGGTCGACCCCCAAAATATCGACACAAAACGACGTGGTCAGTGCCGTCAATGCCGAATCGGCACTCGAAAATGCCGCAGCAACTATCCCTATACTAAACAGTAATAATACGCCGAAACCGAGATAATCGGTCGCCATCATCGGCAATAATTCATCGGTTTTCTCGGGCAATGCGATTCCCTCCCGGCCGGCAAAAGCCACCAGCAAAATACCCAAGACGAGAAACAACAGATTGACAGGTACGAAAGCCGAACCATAGATATACATGTTTTTCTTAGCTTCCTTCAACGTGCGTATCGACAGATTTTTCTGCATAATATCCTGATCGAGACCCGACATAACGATCGTAATAAAAATCCCGCTGAAAAACTGTTTGAAAAAATTCTGTTTCGTCTGCCAATCGTCGAAAACAAAAATACGGTCGATACCACTGTTTCTTACTGTATCCACGACACCTCCGACATCGAGATGCATACGCAACATAAGCTGAGCCAAAATAAGCAACAGCGCCCCTATCATGAAAAGAGTCTGTAAAGCATCGGTACGCACAATCGTCCGCATTCCGCTACGGTGTGAATAGAGCCAGATGAGCAAAACAACGGCCAATGCCGTAAGCCAGAAAGGCACATTCCAATCGACCAACACAATGCGCTGTAAAATCAACACAACAAGATAAAGACGGGCAGCAGCCCCTATTATCTTGGATATGAAAAAAAACACGGCTCCGGTTTTATAAGAACAGATTCCGAAACGGCGTTCGAGATATGTATATATCGATGTGAGTTCGAGTCGATAGTAAAGAGGCAACAGAATCTTGGCGATCACGATATATCCCACGACAAATCCCAAAACCGTCTGCATATAGGTCATATCTATCGTCAACGGCATACCGGGAACCGAAATAAACGTTACTCCCGAAATAGATGTGCCAACCATACCGATAGCCACCAGCCACCACGGAGACGATTTCCCAGCCAGAAAAAAATTTTCATTATCATCGGACTTACCGCCCGAGAAACGCCCGATAAGCAATAATACGGCAAAATAAACCGCTAATATGACAAGTAAAATAATTCCGTTATTCATCGCTCATTTTTCCAAAGCAAGACAACTTTTCCCGACAAGGCACTCGTTCCCAACGAAAAACGGCTACCCGTCTCACCCCAAATATCAGTTCTGTTTAAAGTAATAAGTAATAGAACCCCACTGATTCTCATTACCCGAAGGCTTATGTTCAAACACCGCTTTCCGTGCGGCCGCTTCGGCACGGCTACGAAGCGTAACATTGGAAGCCGCAGTTCCTTTGCTTCCCGAGGGTGTAACATTTGCCTGTATGACCCGTCCTTGCGGGTCGACCAATACTTCCACGACAATCGTTCCCTCATCGTTCGTCCCGGCATACTCGGGCTTGGGCAGACGGCCTATCAGCCCGCGACCACCCAAATCATAATCGCCATAACCGGGGGAACCCGCCAGTGCACCGGAGTCGGCCGAGCCTTGCGGCGACCCTTTCTTTTCTCCTTTTGCCGCAATACTGTCGGCTGCCTTCCCCTTATTCAACGCATCAGCCCATAAATCATCTACTTGTGAAGTTTCGGACTCGGGCTGAGGCTCGACTTTTTTATCCGATTCTTCCGGTACGACAACCGGCTCGGGTTTCTCATCATCGAGAGAAACTGTCTCTTCCATATCCTGCGTAACCACAGGTTCGGGTTCGACAGGCTGCGGACGAGATACCATTGCCGTCGGCGTAAAAGTTCCCGCTTCGGCATCGATAACTCCCAATTGCAAAACGACCCCGCTACCGTCATTCTCCCGTATAACAGGAGCTGACAACGTATAAAAAAGCAACAGTAACAGTATAGCGACGTGGACGACAATCGTTACCGTCAACGCAAACAACCGATTCTTTTTTCTTTCTTCCACGTCGATTCTATTACTCTTTCACAGGTTGAGTAGCCAACACCATGCGCAACTGGTTATCGTTGGCAACATTCAGCACTTTCATTATCTCCCGATAAGGCACACTCTCATCGGCATATAACGCAAAATACATTTCGGGGTCTTGATTCCGAGCCTCTACCAAATATGACGGCAACTCTTCATACGCCACTTTCACCGCTTTGGCCTTCCCCACCGAAACGTAATAATTGAGCGACGCATCGATGGTAACGCGGGCCAACGGTTTCACAGCTGCCTGCTGTTTGCTCTGCGGCAGATTCACTTTTATGGCGTTCGGAAAAACGAATGTCGACGTTACCATAAAAAAGATAAGCAACAGGAAAATCACATCGGTCATCGACGCCATGCTGAAAGAGGCTTCTATACGATTTCTGCGTTTGAGTGCCATAACGATATTCCTCCTTATTTTTTATTGGCCGGCTCGTTAAGCAGATCCATAAACTCCATCGTACTGGCTTCGAGCTGATTGACAACCGTATTGACGCGCGAAACGAGATAATTATACGCAAACAAGGCGATAATACCTACCACAAGACCGGCAACCGTCGTAACCAAAGCCTCATAAATACCGCTCGACAGCGTTGTGATATCGGCTGCCTCACCGGCTGCCGCCATACTATAAAACGCACTTACCATACCGGTTACCGTCCCCAAGAATCCGAGCATGGGAGCGCCTCCGGCAGTAGTGGCAATCCAAGTAAAACGGCGTTCGAGTTTCGCCACTTCGATATTTCCCACATTCTCGATGGCCACCAACACATCATTCATGGGACGTCCCAAGCGCGTAATGCCCTTTTCTACGAGACGAGCCACCGGCGTAGGATTTTTCTTACACAGGTTCAACGCCGATTCTACATCTCCGGCATGAATATAATCTTTGATTCGCTGCATGAAAGTGTCGTCTTGACGGGCAGCATCGCGCAGCACCAATAAACGCTCGACAAATATATAAATCGTTACCAGCGACAACAACACGATAGGAATCATGATGAAACCGCCTTTAAGCGATAACGACCAAAGGTTCAACGGCGGCACTGCGGTTTGAGCTTCAAGAGCGACGGCCTGCACCGGTTCCACCATATTGGTTTGAGCCAAAAGAGAAAGCAAAAGAGTCATGTCAAATATTTTTTATTCGTATGAGTATTTATTTCAAACAATCCAAATAACGTCGAATCGTTTCTTCAAGGCCCAAATACAAGGCATCGCAAATCAGAGCATGACCTATCGATACTTCATCGATATGGGGAACCTGCTCATGGAAATAACGGAGATTTTCGAGACTGAGATCATGGCCGGCGTTCACACCCATACCCAATTTATGCGCCAGCTTGGCAGCTTCGACAAACGGAGCAACGGCCTTTTCACGATCGGCGGCATAACCCGACGCATAAGGTTCGGTATATAATTCGACACGATCGGTTCCCGTCTTGGCCGCCCATTCTATCATTTCGAGGTCGGCATCGACAAATATGGAGGTGCGTATCCCGGCTTGGATAAAGCGGTCGACCGTCTCGCTGAGGAAATCGAAATTATCACGCGTATTCCACCCCGCATTCGAAGTTATAGCATCTACGGCATCGGGAACCATCGTTACTTGCGCTGGCTTCACCTGCAAGACTAAATCGATGAATTTACCGATAGGATTTCCTTCGATATTGAACTCGGTATGCAATGCCGGACGCAAAGCATATACATCGGCATAGCGGATATGGCGCTCATCGGGACGCGGATGCACGGTAATTCCCTGTGCACCGAAACGTTCGCAATCGAGAGCGACTTTCAACACATCGGGAACAGAGCCTCCCCGCGCATTGCGCAAGGTAGCGACTTTGTTTACATTTACGCTTAACTGTGTCATAAAACGATAGTGATTATTCCGTTTTTCGGATTTCGATATAAGCATACAAATTTTTTTTGCTATTTTTGTACACAGATATTACTTGCAAAAATAATAGCTTTTGTTCAATTCAGAAAAAAAACTATCGCACATTTGCAAGTTTATTTACAAAATTTCCACTAATCCACTACCGACGACCCATGAGAATTGCTATTTTCGGAAAATCGTATGCCTCGGGCAAACAAGATGAAATAAACATATTGTTTTCTTCTTTGCAAAAATATGCTCCCGAACTGCTCATCGACCGGGAATTTCTGCGGGTCATGCAGGATATGGGTATCAGACTGCCGGAAATAACGGTCCTTTCGGGAAATGATTTTCAGGCCGACATTTCTTTGAGTTTAGGTGGGGACGGAACTTTTCTGAAAACCGCCGAGCGCATCGGGGACAAACGCATTCCGATACTGGGCATCAACCTCGGGCGCATGGGGTTTCTCGCCGATGTGCAAAGCAGCGAGACCGAACAAGCCATCGATGAAATCATGGCCGGTCGCTACCATATCGAGGAGCGATCGCTGCTGCATATCACCGACGGCAGCCGGGCAACATGGCCGTACGCCCTGAATGAAGTTGCCGTATTGAAACTCGACACATCGTCGATGATTACCATACACGCTTATCTTGACAATACATTCCTGAACACATATCAAGCTGACGGATTACTGGTAGCCACCCCCACCGGATCGACAGGATATTCCCTGAGTGTCGGCGGTCCCATAGTTGCCCCCCAAGCGTCCAATTTCATTATCACTCCCGTCGCACCGCATAGCCTCAATGTACGTCCGCTCGTTATCGGCGACGATGCCGAAATCAGGCTTGTCGCCGAAGGCAGGAACCGGCATTTTCTAGTCAGTCTCGACGGCCGCTCCGAAGAAAAGACTTCGGGAGAAAGTATTACATTGCACAAAGCGCCGTTCCCCATACGGGTGATCAAACGCAACAATCAACTCTTTACCGACACCTTACGAAAAAAACTCATGTGGGGGGTCGACTTGCGAAGCAATATCTGAATAAAGGAATTTCTACTCTCAACATATATTTTTCGTTTCTATCTTATAAACACCCTCCCATAATATTATTTATTTCATCTTTATTAACCAAATAAATAGTATTATAACCGATTTGTATCATATTTAATTGGTTTGTTTTTATTACTTTTGTCATAAAAATAAAAACAAGCCAAATGATGAAAAAACCGAACAAAAAAGAATTAGCAGCCCTATTACAAACCATGATCATACTTTCGGGAAATCGCACCTCTCTCACAAAAGAGAAACACAATCTCATCGAAAGTGTCTGTAAAAAATACGATTTCTATCCCGATATACTAGAAATAACTTCGGTCGATCCCTACGAAATCTTTTCGACCATAGAGGAGATAGAAACCCGTTTACAGTTTGCCAGTTATCTCATTTATATGACCGGAGCCTGCCCCGAAGAACAAATCGACGCAACACACCTGTCCTACTTATCAAAACTGCTTTCCATACTCAGCCAATAAAACAAGACCGTACTTCATCGAAAAATTTTCCGCAAATCCCCTCTTCCAAAAACATAAAAGCACATTCGCAGAATATCTTTTACAATCACACCGGATTGTATTATATTTGCGACATGAAATCTGCGACCATTATCGATCGGGAATTCGGGGAAATAACCCTCCTCGAACGCTCTACGGCAAGACATCTTATTTTTCGTATTCGATACGGTTCTCTATCTATCACCCACCCGCGACATACCCGAATCGACGCCATACAGCAAAGTATTGAAGAAAAACGGGACGATTTACGCAAACTATTCCGACGAACCGAAGGTCGTTTCCTGCAACCGGGCGATATTATCTATACCCGTACGTTCGTCATCATGATATCGTGCGGCGACCACCACACGATAAGTAGTTGTCTACACGACAACACTTTGCATATCGTTTTACCGCAATTGACCGAATACAACGATAAAAACATACAAAAATCCATTGCCAAACACATACAACCACATCTGAAAAATGCCGCAGAAAATTTTCTGCCTCAACGATTGGAATATTGGGCACAAAAAACCGGAAACAACTACAAAGAGCTGATCATCACCAGAGGCTCTCGGCGGCTGGGAACATGCCGAAGCGACCGACGCATAAGCCTGTCGTACCACCTTATGTACCTACCCGACCGCCTCATCGACTACGTCATACTACACGAACTATCCCATTTGAGCGAAATGAACCACAGCGCCAAATTCCACGAAATATGCAACCGATACTGTAACGGAAACGAACTGATATTGAGAAAAGAACTCCGGAATTTCCCTTTCCCCACAAATTATTGAGGCCCATATATGTTAAATAAAAATAAATACACACCTCAAAAAACGATTTCTCAAATAAAAAAGAGGGTCATGTTTGCACACCCCGAAGAAAACCGCTATATTTGCCTCGTAAATGAGCCGAAAGAGAGGGGACAAATTTGTCCCCTCGTTTTATTCTAAATCGGTCGATATATCCAAAATCTATGATAGACCCTAAAATTGTAGAAGAAATCGTAAAAGAGGGAATACGGGAAACCGATCTTTTCGTGGTCGACATCACCGTTGCCCCCGACAACCGTATCGTAGTGGAAATAGACAACGATGAAGGTGTAGACATAGATCGTTGCACGACATTGCACCATTTCATCGAAAGCCGGCTCGACAGAGATGTCGAAGATTACGAGCTCGAAGTAGGGTCGGCCGGCATAACATCTCCATTCAAAGTGGTACGGCAATATCAAAAAAACATCGGCAATGAAGTAGAGGTTCTCACTCGTACCGGCATAAAACACAACGGAATACTCAAAGCCGCCGATGAAAATGCATTCACCCTGACGGTTACAAAAAAAGTAAAACCCGAAGGAGCCAAACGCAAAATCGAGGTCGAAGAAGATTTGACCTTTTCTTACAATGATATAAAATACACAAAATATTTAATCAGATTCAAATAAAATGGCCAAGAAAGAGGAAACTATGAGCATGGTCGACACCTTCTCCGAATTCAAGGAATTGAAAAACATCGACCGTACCACCATGATCAGCGTGTTGGAAGAATCTTTCCGCAACGTATTAGCGAAAATGTTCGGTACAGACGAAAACTTCGACATCATCGTCAATCCCGACAAGGGAGACTTTGAAATATGGCGTAACCGTGAAGTCGTAGAAGACGACAAGGTCGAAGACACCAACCTGCAAATCTCTCTGTCGGAGGCAAAAAAAATCGACGAAGATTACGAAGTGGGCGAAGAGGTTACCGACGAGGTATTCTTTGAAAAATTCGGTCGTCGCGCCATATTAAACTTGCGCCAAACATTGGCTTCGAAAATTCTGGAACTCCAAAAAGACGCGATTTACAACCAGTACAAAGATAAAATAGGACAACTGGTAAGTGCCGAGGTATACCAAATCTGGAAAAAAGAGATGCTGCTCATCGACGACGAAGGCAATGAGATGATTCTTCCCAAATCCGAACAAATACCCGGAGATTTCTACCGCAAAGGAGAAACCGCACGCGCAGCCATTCTGCAAGTAGATAATAAAAACAACAATCCCAAGATTATCGTTTCCCGTACATCGGAAGACTTCTTGCGCCGCCTTTTCGAGCTCGAAGTCCCCGAGATACACGACGGCCTCATCACGATACACAAAGTCGCCCGCATTCCCGGCGAACGCGCAAAGATTGCCGTAGAATCGTATGACGAACGTATCGACCCGGTCGGTGCCTGCGTAGGAGTAAAAGGTTCGCGTATCCACGGCATCGTACGGGAATTGCGTAATGAAAATATCGACGTCATCAACTATACGACCAACACCTCTCTCTTTATACAACGGGCACTGAACCCCGCCAAAATATCTTCGATACGCCTCAACGAAGAAGAGAAAAAGGCCGAAGTATTCCTCAAACCCGAAGAGGTATCGCTCGCCATCGGAAAAGGCGGCTTCAACATAAAACTCGCCAGCATGCTCACCGGTTACACGATCGATGTATATCGGGATATCGACGAGAGCGAGGAAGAAGATATCTATCTCGATGAATTCAAAGACGAAATCGACGAATGGGTTATCGAGGCACTGAAAAGCATCGGTTGCGCCACAGCAAAAAGCGTACTGGCAAAAAGCCGGGAAGAGCTTATCGAAGGTGCAGACCTCGAAGAAGATACGGTCGATGAAGTTATCAAAATTCTGAAAGCAGAATTCGAAGACACCGACGAGGAAGCATAATCTTCGGACCACCCAACCGTTCCGTCCGGTTCTACGCTCTCGCAGCCACAAGAGAAAAAGAAAAGTGGCAAACAACATTCATCAACGTTAAAATGTAACTATGTCGATAAGGTTAAATAAAGTAACAAGAGATTTAAACGTAGGTATACAAACGGTAGCCGCGTTCCTGCGAAAGAAAGGTTTCGAGATCGAATTGAACCCGAATACCAAAATTACCGACGAACAATATAATTTGCTCGTCAAAGAATTCAGTACCGATAAGGATCTGAAAATAGAATCGGAACGCATCAGCCAAGAACGGCAGAAAGAGAAAAAAGCCGCTCAGGAAGATACCCTCAATGAGCCTCAGGAAATCGAGACTGTTATCGACGAATCGCTCAAACCTCATATCAAAGCCGTCGGTAAAATCGACTTAGACAACTTACATAAAAAAGTCGAAGAACCGAAGATCCGCCCCGAGGAAGAAACTGTTCCGTCCGAAGAAACGGAAAAAGTAGAAGAAGAAGTGATAGAATCTTTTTCCGAACCTCTTGCAGAAACGGAAGAAGAGGTCGCACCTGTGGAAGAGCCGGAAATCGACGATACGGTAGAGACAGAACCCGAAAAAGAGGAAATCCCCGAACCGATAAATATCGAGAATGAAAAAGAAATGATTTCCGAAAACGCTGATGAGGAAAAGGGCGAAGAAAAAGAAGAGACCGAAGTTGCTACCCCAAAAAACGAAGAAATATTCAAATTGAATACGGTCAAAACTCCGGGTATCAACGTCGTCGGTAAAATCGACTTATCGGCTATCAACCAGCAAACTCGTCCCAAGAAAAAAAGCAAAGAAGAAAAACGCAAGGAACGGGAAGCCAAAGAAAAACAACGTACCGATACCAAACGTCCGGCCGCACCTCAAACCGAAAATACAAATACAGAAAGCGACGGCGAACGTAAAAAACGGAAACGTATCAAAAAGGAACGCATCGACATCGAACACAGTGTCGACAACTCGTATAGCAGCGATCGCCACAACAGCGGCAAACAACAACCTCCGAAATTGAAAAAGCCTGTCAAGGCCGAAGTCAATGAAGAAGACGTGCAAAAACAAATCAAGGAAACACTTGCCCGTCTCACGTCCAAAAGCCAGAAAAAAAGTGCCAAATGGCGTAAAGAAAAAAGGGAGGCTTTCTCGAACAAGGCACAAGAAGCTGCCGAACGCGAGATGGAAGAAAGCCGTATACTGAAACTTACCGAATTTGTAACGGCAAATGACCTGGCCAGCCTCATGAATGTGCCGATAAATAATGTCATCGCCACCTGCATGAGCCTCGGCATCATGGTATCGATAAACCAACGTCTCGACGCAGAAACCATCAATATCGTCGCCGAAGAATTCGGTTATGAAACCGAATATGTAAGCGCGGAGGTTGCCGAAGCGATGGACGAAGAAGAAGATCGGGAAGAAGATCTCACCCAACGTCCTCCTATCGTAACCGTCATGGGACATGTCGATCATGGTAAAACATCATTGCTCGACTACATACGCAATGCCAATGTCATCGCCGGTGAAGCCGGAGGCATCACGCAACACATTGGGGCATACAATGTCGTTCTCGAAGACGGTCGCCGCATCACATTCCTCGATACTCCCGGTCACGAAGCGTTTACCGCCATGCGTGCACGAGGTGCCAAAGTAACGGATATCGCCATTATCATCGTTGCGGCCGATGACAATGTCATGCCGCAAACGGTCGAAGCCATCAACCACGCGTCGGCCGCAGGCGTTCCCATCGTCTTCGCCATCAACAAGGTCGACAAGCCCAACGCCAATCCCGACAAGATAAAAGAAGAACTTGCCAATATGAACTATCTGGTCGAAGAATGGGGTGGTAAATACCAATCTCAGGATATTTCGGCCAAAAAAGGTACCGGCGTAAAAGAATTAATGGAAAAAGTTCTGCTCGAAGCCGAATTGCTCGACCTGAAAGCCAATCCCAACCGGCGTGCTTCGGGTTCGATCATCGAGTCGGCACTCGACAAGGGTCGTGGTTACGTTGCCACCGTACTGGTAGAAAACGGCACATTGCACACAGGCGACATCGTACTGGCAGGAACGCAATTCGGTAGAGTCAAAGCCATGTTCAACGAGCGGAACGCACGCATCAAAGAAGCCGGCCCCTCGGCTCCCGTCCTCATACTCGGATTGAACGGTGCTCCGACCGCCGGCGATCAGTTCAAAGTACTGGGCAGCGACCAAGAAGCACGAGAAATAGCGAACAAACGCGAACAACTGCAACGCGAGCAAGGATTGCGTACCCATAAGTTGCTTACGCTCGACGATATAGGACGCCGCATCGCCATCGGTAACTTCCAAGAGTTGAACATCATCGTGAAAGGCGACGTCGACGGTTCGATCGAAGCATTGAGCGACTCGCTTATCAAACTTTCGACCGAGGAGATACAAGTAAATGTACTACATAAAGCCGTAGGACAAATTTCGGAATCGGACGTTACACTGGCAGCTGCTTCGAATGCCATCATCGTTGGTTTCCAAGTACGTCCTTCTATCGCCGCCCGCAAACTGGCCGAGAAAGAAGGAGTGGATATACGTCTCTATTCAATTATTTACGATGCCATCGAAGAAGTGAAAGCGGCTATGGAAGGTATGCTTTCTCCCGAAATCAAGGAAGAAGTTACCGCCACCGTTGAAGTGCGCGAGACATTCCACATCTCCAAAGTGGGCACCGTTGCCGGCGGCATCGTAAAAGAGGGCAAAATAAAACGGACCAACAAGGTACGCCTCATACGCGACGGTATCGTGATATACACCGGCGAACTCGGTTCGTTGAAACGGTTCAAAGACGATATAAAAGAAGTCGCCACCGGCTATGAATGCGGTCTCAACCTCGCCAACTACAACGATATAAAAGTAGGCGACCTCATCGAAGCCTACGAAGAAGTAGAGGTAAAGAAAACTCTCTGATAACACGATAAGGCGGTATCGATACCGATAAACAGATGCCGCCTTATCATCTTTTTTGACAGGACAACGATGAACGTACAGATTATAGATATTATCGTTGGCGCCATTCTCGCTTACGGATTAGTACACGGTTACTATAAAGGTATCGTACAGCAACTCGGTTCTTTGGGAGGATTGATCGTCGCCATTTTGTTCGCCAATCTTTTTACTCCCATATTCGAGAACCTGCTCAACAAATTCGATTTCGCAAGCCCCGGCATAACCCATAAATTAGCCTATCTTACTTCATTCCTTGTCCTTCTGTTCGGGTGCAACTTTTTGGCCCGCCTCCTCAAAAAAACATTACACATGTTGCATCTGGGGTGGTTCGACCGTATTACCGGGAGCATTTTCTGCTGTTTCAAATATCTGCTTGTAGCAAGCGCCCTACTCAATCTTTATACGATACTGGACGGTGATGGAAAAAACTCTGTACCTCCTATCCCGCAGGAAGCGCGACTCTGCCAAATCGTACTGAAAGTAGCTCCTTTCGTCATCGATTGGTCCAAAGAAAAAGTAGAAATTCCCGACATAAATATCTCCCTGCCGGAAATAAACAAAGACGAACTTCCGGCGTTTTTACAGTAAACGAAGGTTTTACCGCCTAAACAGCGTAACGCATGGCAATGAAAAAAGAAAGTCTCAACAATTCATATAAAGATCTCCAACCTCAAAGGAAAAGCGAGGAGTCGGAGAAAATCATCGATGAAGTAACCTCATCGGACTACAAATACGGATTTGTTACCGACATCGATACCGAAGTCATACCCAAAGGCCTCAACGAAGACATCGTACGACTCATTTCTTCCAAGAAGAATGAACCCGAATGGTTACTCGATTTCCGCCTTAAAGCGTTTGCCCATTGGAAAACGCTCGAAATGCCCCGTTGGGCTCATCTCGACATACCCGAAATCGACTATCAGGCTATCAGCTATTACGCAGCCCCCAAAAAGAAAGAGTCGCCCAAAAGTCTCGATGAGGTAGATCCTGAACTGCTTGATACGTTCAATAAATTGGGTATCTCACTCGAAGAGCAGATGAAACTTTCCGGTATCGCCGTCGATGCTGTCATGGACAGTGTCTCGGTCAAAACCACATTCAAAGAAAAGCTGGCTGAGTTAGGAGTCATATTCTGTTCTTTCAGCGAAGCCGTAAAGGACTATCCCGACCTTGTCAAGCAATATCTCGGTACGGTAGTGCCTTATCGGGACAACTTTTTTGCCGCCCTCAATTCGGCAGTATTCAGCGACGGGTCGTTTGTCTATATCCCCAAAGGGGTGCGTTGCCCGATGGAACTGTCAACCTACTTCCGCATCAATGCAGCAAACACCGGACAGTTCGAACGTACTCTCATCATAGCCGATGACGACAGTTATGTAAGTTATCTCGAAGGTTGTACGGCTCCCATGCGGGACGAAAACCAACTGCATGCCGCCATTGTAGAGATCAGGGCCCACGAGCGTGCCGAGGTAAAATATTCGACGGTGCAGAACTGGTATCCCGGCGACAAAGAAGGACGAGGCGGTATCTACAACTTCGTAACCAAAAGAGGATTGTGCAAAGGCGACCATTCTAAAATATCCTGGACACAAGTAGAAACAGGCTCTGCCATTACTTGGAAATATCCCAGTTGCATTCTTGCCGGAGACAACTCCATAGGCGAATTTTACTCGGTAGCAGTAACCAACAACTACCAACAAGCCGATACCGGGACAAAAATGATACACATCGGCAAAAATACCCGCAGCACCATCGTATCGAAAGGAATCTCGGCCGGTTACAGCCAAAACAGCTACCGAGGGCTGGTACGCGTATCGCAGGGAGCTGAAAACGCCCGCAACTATACCCAATGCGACAGTCTATTGCTGAGCGACCATTGCGGTGCGCATACATTTCCTTACATGGATATAAAAAACGATACGGCAATCGTCGAGCACGAAGCTACAACGTCTAAAATCAACGAAGACCAAATATTCTATTGTAACCAACGCGGTATTCCTACCGAAGAAGCAGTCGGTCTCATCGTCAACGGATATGCCAAAGAGGTGATGAACAAACTTCCTATGGAATTTGCCGTAGAAGCACAGAAACTCCTACAAATCACCCTCGAAGGCTCGGTCGGATAAAAACTCAACCGCCCGGTAAGACAACATATACACAAATCAAATTTACAGAAATATGCTCACCATAAAAAATCTGCACGCCAACATCAACGGCAAAGAGATATTGAAAGGTATCGACCTCATCGTAAAACCCGGTGAAGTCCATGCAATCATGGGACCCAACGGTTCCGGAAAAAGTACCCTTTCATCGGTACTCGCAGGTAATCCGGCATTCGAGGTAACCGAAGGCAGTGTCGAATTCTACGGGAAAGACCTGTTATCGCTCGCTCCCGAAGACCGCTCTCACGAAGGAATTTTCCTGAGTTTCCAGTATCCGGTAGAAATTCCGGGAGTAAGTATGGTCAACTTCATGCGTGCCGCCATCAATGCCAAACGTAAATATTGGGGTGAAGAACCGTTATCGGCCACCGACTTCCTGAAAATGATGCGGGAAAAACGGGCAATCGTAGAGCTGGATAACAAACTGGCCAGCCGCTCGGTCAACGAAGGATTTTCCGGTGGTGAAAAGAAAAGAAACGAAATTTTCCAAATGGCGATGTTGCAACCCCGTTTGTCCATTCTCGATGAAACCGACAGCGGTCTCGACATCGATGCCTTACGTATCGTTTCGCAAGGTGTAAACCAATTGAAATCGGATAAAAACGCAACGATCGTCATCACGCATTACCAACGGTTGCTCGACTACATCGCACCCGATTTCGTACACGTACTTTACAAAGGACGCATTGTAAAATCGGGAGGACCCGAGCTCGCCCTCGAACTCGAAGAAAAAGGATACGATTGGATAAAAAAAGAGGTTGACGCATAAATTCCTCCGACTATGAATGCAGCACAACAATATATCGATCTCTTCCGGGAAAACCGGGCTCTCATCGAGAAGCACTCTTCTACCATACTGAACGTGCGGAGAGAAGCGGCTATCCGCGACTTTGAGTTACTGGGACTACCGGGAAAAAATCTGGAAGAATTTCTACATACCGACGTCGAGTCTTTTTATGCACCGGACTACGGGCTAAATTTGGCCCGGATAAAACCGGCTGAAAATATCCGGGAAACGTTTCGTTGCGCTGTTCCCGACCTTGAAAGTCGACTCTATTTTTGCATCGGAGATACATTCCGTCAAGGAACAAACGTGAATCTGCCCGAGGGTGTTATCGCTTGCAGTCTGTGTGATGCTGCCTCCCAATACCCCGAACTGGTAGAACGTTATTACGGGAAACTCGCCCAAACAGATAAAGATGGAACAGTTGCCCTCAATACCGCTCTCGTACAAGACGGCTTTTTCCTTTTCGTTCCCCGTCATGTAAAAATCGAAGAACCTTTGCAAATCGTCAATCTTATGCACGGCTCTCACGACTTCATGGCCAACCGGCGTCTGCTCGTCATACTCGAAGATGGGGCGCAAGTACGCCTGCTTTCCTGCGACCATACGCTCGATAAAGGAAACTTTCTGACTTCAACGGTCAGCGAAATTTTTATCGGGGACAATGCCACCTTCGACTACTACGATCTCGAAGAATCTACACTCAACACACACCGCGTCTCCTCGACTTTCATACAGCAGGAAAGTGCATCGAACGTATTGGTCAACGGCATCACCCTGCACAACGGCTACACCCGCAACAATTACTATATCACTTTGGCCGGAGAACATGCTGAGACACATCTCTATGGCATGGCTGTAGCCGATAAGCGGCAGCTGGTCGACAACTTTACCTTTATCGACCATAAAGCCCCCTACTGTACAAGCGACGAACTTTTCAAATACGTGCTCGAAGATTCCGCAACGGGTATTTTCAACGGGCGTATTCTCGTGCGTCAAGATGCGCAAAAAACCTCGGCCGTACAGACCAACCGCAACCTCTGTACCACCAAAGAAGCGCACATCTATACCCAGCCGCAACTCGAAATATATGCCGATGATGTAAAATGCAGCCACGGCGCCACAGTGGGACAACTCGACGGCAATGCTCTTTTCTACATGCGTTCACGCGGTATTCCCGAGTCCGAAGCTCGTATGTTGCTCATGGTGGCCTTTACGCACGATGTTATCGAAAAAGTGCGTATTGAGAAATTGAAAGAACGTCTGCACAAATTGGTCGAACGCCGATTCAGAGGGGCTCTCGATAAATGCGCCGGTTGCCGCATATGTCAATAATTAAAGAAAACGCTATGCTGGATATACATAAAATACGGCAGGACTTTCCCATTCTTTCCCGGGAAATATACGGTAAACCGTTGGTATACCTCGACAACGCCGCCACGTCCCAGAAACCGCGCTGCGTCATCGAAACCATCACCGATGGTTATACCCGCATCAACGCCAACGTACATCGCGGCGTACACCGCCTCAGCCAAGAGGCTACCGACGGACACGAGCATGCCCGACGACGTGTACAACAATTCCTCCACGCTGCGCACGACAGAGAAATCATTTTTACTCGCGGCACTACGGAATCGATAAACCTCGTAGCACATTCGTTCGGAACCGCATTCCTGCACGATGGCGACGAAATCATCATTTCGGAGATGGAGCACCACGCCAATATTGTCCCCTGGCAATTATTACAAAGTTTCCGTAAAATAAAACTGAGGGTCATTCCCATCGATGACAGAGGCGTTCTCGATATGAATGCTTTCCAGGCCGCTTTCAACGAAAAGACTAAATTGGTTTCCATTACTCATGTATCGAATGTGTTGGGAACAATCAATCCCATCAAAGATATCATCGACATCGCCCACAGCCACAATGTTCCCGTACTTATCGACGGGGCGCAAGGTGCACTGCATCAACCTGTCGATGTGCAAGCGCTCGATGTAGACTTTTATGTACTCTCGGCACACAAAATGTATGGGCCCACCGGTATAGGCATTCTTTACGGAAAAGAAAAATGGCTCGATGCCATGCCGCCCTATCAGGGAGGCGGAGAAATGATAGGACATGTAACCTTCGAAAAAACGACATTCAACGAACTGCCGTTCAAATTCGAAGCGGGTACTCCCGACTACATCGGAACAATGGCTTTCGCCCGAGCCCTCGATTACATCGACAGCCTCGGCATAGAGAATATCGCCGCCCACGAAGACGATTTATTGCAATACACAACTCGAAAACTCACCGAAGAGATAGACGGTATACGCATCTACGGGACTGCTCCCGAAAAATGCGGTGTCATCTCGTTTCTTGTCAGGGACATACACCCCTACGACATGGGTATGTTACTCGACAAGTTGGGATTTGCCTTACGATCGGGACACCACTGTGCACAACCACTCATGGAAAGATTCGGCATCGTCGGGACGTTACGGGCATCTTTTGCCGTATATAATACGATCGAAGAATGCGAAGCTTTCGTTGCAGCCGTGAAACGGATCTCCCGTATGTTTTGACAACTTTTTCTCTTATAAATTCAACAGATAGCGGCGTAAAGTATTACGCCGCTATCTGTTTTCAAATCAATTTACAAGACAAGACCGGTTCATAGATGACATCTACCGCATCGAGATGGAAACGGGAAGAAACCCGTCCCGAAATCGACAATCGGTGGTATTTATACGGCGGAGCAAATGTACGCAACAACAATCGCCCCGGAAGCGCTCCATTCGTTTCGGCCCTATAAATACAGCCGTATCCCTCTTGAGCTCGGTTCGCTCCCCAAACAGAAAGAGATAAAGCAGCATCATCGTCGCTACACCGTAAAGCCCAGCAGGTGATTCGTTTCAGAATGTCGGGCAACAATTTTACGGCGCGGGTTACAAGAGCTATTTCCACATCACCGGACTCTTGTTCGTCGCACAAATCATATACGCGGGAATCGTCACCGATAGCCAATAAAGAGGGGTAAAGTGAATGAAATGCTTTATAAGTGGTCATACGCCGAGTCCATTGAACAGAAGCCAAATCGAATACCCACATATACGGATAATCGGGCGATAAAAAAAGCAGCTCTTTTTCGATATAATTATACCCCATGACGGCATTTTTCACAAAACTTCCGAATGGTGTCGCATCGGCGGTAATAGAGGTTATCGACAGACCCGCATCTAAAACCGAAACCGTATCGCCGGGCAACGTATCGGGCACTCCGTCAAAAGTCCTCGACAATAAAACGACATCTGATCCTTGCAATGCCATCAATCCCTGCTCCGACAAATACAATACCGCATCATCGACCGAAACGATATGGCGGGGCGACAATGCGACTTCGCGATTTACAGGCGACTGGCTGGCATAAAGGACATCGCCACTCCCCTGCCGCAACGCCCATATTCCGTCTGTCGTAAACACATACAAAGGGAACTCCCCGTATTGTCCCTGCGAAAGCGCCGCCGTAGCAGCTGCCATACCGAGAACCGAACCGGAAGAAATCGTATAGGTATTGGTTTGCGGGAAACTGAACGGATTGTAAACGGCCGATACCCGTAATTTCCCGGGAATATATTCTTCGGGATTTTTAATTTCGGGAAACAATGCCCCTCCCATAGACGATTGAAGGTGATGCAATGTTATGGGATTGAATCCGGGATTGAGATAGTAAGCCATATTCTCATTGGGAGCAGCTTTCAATGAAAATCGGTCGTAATAATTGGGTGAACCTGAATCGGTCATTCCTATAATCTCTATCGATACCGCCCGGCTATCGGGATAAGAAAGATAAGCCGACAACTTATATGTATCCGTTTCAAAAGGCAATATCATCTGGCTCTGGCCCATTGTACCTTTGAGCGAAACACGTATAAACCCGCGCTTCGTATAAGCCGGCATTGCCACACCGTGATAGGTTTCTTGTGCTACCGAAAACAACGAAAGCGGATAACCGTCGAAAAACCGCGTCGTAACGTCGCCCAAATGTAAACGCCCGTTATAAACATACGACTCTTTTGCCCGAAGGGTATGCAGCGAAAAATTATCGAGCGGAAGCGTTCTCTGATGTATCAGATTGGATAGCGAACAGGTATAGGCAAGCTGTTGGGAAGTTTGGGAATCTCCCTTTATATCTTCTATATCCAACGAAGCGACTTTGTAGAAAAGGGTCTCGCTGATGATCTGTTCCCGTTGTTCGTCATCGGGAAGTACCGGCAACGAAAAGCGTAATACCCGGGCCGGATTCCCATTCACGTCGTCTTCCTCCACGATACGATAATTATCTTCGATAGACCCCTCTTTTACCAGAGGCAACTCTTTTGAAAAAAATATATCTATACCTTTTACGACATCGCTCCATTTCGAAAGATCGGCCTTTTTTATCGTATAATAAACTTTTTCGCCCGACAAGGAAAAAGGATTATGAAGAAACTTTTCCACATTTCCGTCTTTTACCCGACACATCGCAGCCAAATTATTATTGAAAGGCAAAACGTCGGACCCGCACAACAAGACCGGCGGCGACGGATAGATATAACTGTCGTCATAAAGACGCAACGCATAGCGTACCATAAACGGGAAAGAAAGATACCCATCATCGAGCAAAGCACTTTTGGCCCGGCTATAAGTACCATACACCAAAGACGAGAAGCGTACCTTATCGTTATCGGAAAGGGCAAAGGTGGCGTCGTCGGAAGAGGGTGAAACCAATGCATAATCGCTCCACAACTCCTCTCGAATCGTCTTACCTCCCAACGAAAACGAAATTTCGGGAAACTCCGGTCGGGTTCCCAAAAGCTGGTAAGTACCATCGATATAAAAAAGATAATGCATGGAATCTTCGGCAAAGGCGATCAATGCATTTCCCACGGCCTCCATACGTTGTACCCCCGAAAGTTCAAAACTCTCGGGTCTCTCCAACGGAACTATTTCCCCATCGGTCTCTTGAGCTTCGTAATAAAGAAACGTGTCGTCATAAGTAAAGAAATGCTTGTACGACTCATTTACATGGACAAAAATAAGGCGATGCGACGGATCGACCGGAGTATAACAGCACGACGGCGTCCCTACCGGACGCCATATATCGTCCCGGCAACGAAGATTGACAACGTGGCTACACTCTCCGTCGGGAGAAACCGACGGAGGCAAAAGAGAGGATATTCCGGTAATTTGTAATCTTTTCTGTTCTTGCATTTTTTCGAGATTTAAAATTTTTTTTGACTGAGGCAAATGTAAGGGTCAACCGATATGCCGGTATGGGGAATTTATCAAATCTCCCACCGGGAAAGTTCTTTTTATAAACTTCGCATACAACCGGAACAAATCCATCCTTTATTTGCCTCGGGAAAAATCCCACGCGGTAAAAACCGCTTCACGTCAAACCAACTTTATTTTTATATGATGAAAGAAACCAATTATCGTATTTTCAACAACCGGTATCTGATGCCGCAGCAGACAGCAGAAAAAAAACATCGGACTCCCGATGCTAAGATGCAAAAACCGCCCGACAAAACAGACTACGAAGTTTTATGGCAGGCCAAACGCGCCTGGGACAGTCTCGACAAATATCGGCGCACACGCACACGCAGCCGTAACTATACCTTCGGCAATCAATGGGGCGATACCATAAATCTACCCGACGGACGCAGTATAAGCGAGGAACAATACCTGAAAGAACAAGGTAAAGTTCCTCTGAAAAACAATTTGATACGCAAATTGGTAAAAAATGTAGTCGGGCAATTCCGTGCCATACAGACGCAACCCGTGTGTATAGCACGCAACCGTCAAGACCAGCTGCTAAGCGAAATACTAAGCTCGGCATTGCAATATGTACATCAACATAATCACCTGTGGGAAATCGACGGTCGCTCACTCGAAGAATTTCTCATATCGGGCAGCTGTTTTCACAAGATAGAATACGGGAAACGCAATAACAAAAATGACGTATGGATCGATGAAGTAAATCCCAATCGTATTTTTTTCAACAATATGGAAGATTCGCGACATTGGGACTGTACTCTCATAGGTGAATTGCACGACGTCCCCATAGCCCAAGTACTCTCTCACTTCGCGCATGGATCTCGCAAACGAGCGACCGAATTGCGTGAAATGTACTGCGATGCGACCGAAAGCCGGCTCAGGGAAACTTACGAAAACTTATCGAGCGAACCCCTCGACAATATCGATTTCTTCATGCCGACCGACAAGCATCTATGCCGTATCATCGAAGTGTGGAGACTCGAAAACCGAGAACGTCTCATGTGCCACGACACACTGACGGGTCGATATTATAAAGAAGAAATCGACCACGCGGCCGAAATAGAGGAGGAAAATCAACGACGTATACGCGAAGCACATTCGAAAGACATCGCCGAAGAAAACGTCCCCCTGATACATACAGAATGGTTTATCGACCAATTCTGGTATTACCGATTCTTTACGCCTTTCGGCGAAATACTGGCCGAGGGTGAAACTCCCTATTGGCACGGAGAGCACCCTTACACCTTTAAACTCTATCCGCTTATCGACGGAGAGATACACTCGTTCGTCGAAGACATTATCGACCAGCAACGATATATCAACCGCCTCATCACGCTGGTAGACTTCATTATGGGATCGAGCGCAAAAGGTGTGCTTCTTTTTCCCGAAAACCAAATTCCCGACGGCATGACGATCGAAGACATAGCCGAAGAATGGACACGCTACAACGGAGTCATTCTCTTCAAGCCCAAACCGGGAGAGGCCCTGCCGCAACAAATCGCCATCAATGCCACCAATATCGGCGCATATGAGCTGTTAAATTTGCAAATGCAATTGCTCGACAACATTTCGGGTGTACACGGAGCCATGCAGGGACAAGCACCCAGTGCCGGAACTCCGGCCGACTTGTACAGCCAGCAGGTACAGAATGCAGGAATAAACCTGATAGATATTTTCGAATCGTTTAAAAGTTTCAGGGAACGTCGCGACACCAAACTCCTGAAAACCATACAGCAGTATTACGACCGTCAGCGTTATATCGATATTGCCGGAGATAAAATCGATGAAAGAAATATTCCGTATACACCCGACGAGGTACATCACGCTGAGGTCGACATCAATATCACCGAATCGACTTCTTCTCCGGTATTCAGGTCGGCTTCGAACGAATTCCTACTACAACTCTTCCGCATGGGACATATCTCTCTCGAAATGTTGCTCGAAAACGGAGCATTCCCTTTCTCCGACCGGCTGTTACAAAGCATAGAAAAGCAGAAACAAGAGCAACAGGAGATTCTTGCATCGGCTTTACAAGCACAACAGAATCAGGCTTTTTCCCAACCGATGGTTTGATACCGGGAATGCTACCACCCAACCCGTCGATGCAAAATAGAAAAGCTGAGATAATAATACAAGGAGAAGGGGCGGATAACCGCCCCTTCTCCTTGTATTATTATTCATCGACAAACTTTCGCTGATACTCTTCCAAAATACGACTCACATTGAAGTAAAATCCTCTCGCATTGCCTATAAGGTCATAAACCTGAATATAATCGTAACAAGGAGGACAGAAATCGTACGACTCGGCAACAACCCCCAACGTATTGAGCAGATCATACGCATGGACAGGCTCTATGATATACCACGCCGTCTCAGGGGTACGGCCATCGCCGGTAGAAATAATGGCATCGACCAAATGATGGATACGCGCCTGCCAAAAAAGTACTTCGGATTCATTATCCAGCAGATTGTTGGCATAGACCAATACGGCCATACGTCTCAGGTCGAACGGATTATCGGCAAGAATACGGTGTGCATACCGCACAAGCTCCTTGCATTCTTCCGGGGTATGACTACACCGATTGTAGAGCGTATCGATTGCCGCATTGTAAAAAGAGACTCTATACGGATTATAATCTTCCTGAAAAGAATAGCCCAAATAAAGGTATCTATAATCATCGGCCGTAAGCGATGTATCTCGTCGGAGATACCGCTCCATCAGTACCGGATAATAATAAGGCGACATGCGGTCTTGCACGGCAAGTTTCACAGCCGACATGTCGGGAACAGACATCGCCAGCGTATCGGGCCCCGTATGCGGACGGGTAACCGCCCAACTCACACACGGAACGAACAAACACAAAAAAAAGATCAATTTCTTCATAAACAAAAATATATCGCCCCCACTACACATTACCATCGACAAGTGTACTCAACAAGCCGTCGCACGCATCTTCGAGCAAATCGAGAACCAATTCAAATCCATCGGCTCCGCTGTAATATGGGTCGGGAACATGGTCGTGGAGGAAATGCCTATTATACTCGGTCATGCGGTGAATTTTCGCCAACGAATCAACATCGGGTGCCAAACGGCGCAAATTCTCAACATTCATATCGTCCATACCGATAATCAGATCGAAGCGATCGAAATCTTCCCCTGTTATCTTGCGGGAGTGATGCTCGAGCGAATAGCCTCTGCGGGAGGCATGAGAACACATACGGGGATCGGGTAAATCACCGGCATGCCCTCCGTATGTCCCGGCCGAATCGATGACAAACAAATCGGTCAATCCTCGTTTTTCGACCAAATGCCGCATGATACCTTCAGCTGCCGGTGAACGGCAGATATTTCCCAAACAGACAAAAAGTATGCGATAAGGACGGATGGTATCGGAAGGAGAAGGCATATGCAACAGTATGATTTTCTTAAATTTCTGCAAAGATACGCTTTTCGCCCCGTCTCTCAAATTAATCTTTATAACAAAGACTTAAAAATTACGGTGAATCCGATTCCGAAATCCGGTATTTCCCAAAGCGAAACAGGGTGTATCGTTATAACGATACACCCTGTTTACAGACTTGTCTATGTTCCTTATTTGCAACGGCAAACGTCGCCTCTGAGGAATAATCTTAGTTTTGGGGTTCAACCGAAACGTACGAACGGTTGTCTTGTTTTTTACGGAATACGACAACACCGTCGATAAGCGCAAACAAAGTATGGTCTTTACCTATACCTACGTTTACACCGGGGTGATGTACCGTACCTCTCTGACGCACGAGGATATTTCCAGCTTTCGCTACTTGTCCGCCAAAGATTTTTACACCTAATCTTTTACTTTCTGATTCGCGGCCGTTCTTCGAACTACCGACACCTTTCTTGTGTGCCATTTTCTTCTCGTTTAATCAGTGGTTTAAGCAACAATATCTTTAATTAACACTTCGGTAAAGCATTGGCGGTGGCCGTTGCGTTTACGATATCCTTTTCTTCTTTTTTTCTTGAAGACGATGATACGTTCGCCTTTGAGATGAGAGAGAACTTCGCAAACTACTTTTGCACCTTCTACGGTGGGAGCGCCTACTTTCACGGCTCCGTCGTTGTCTACCAACAATACTTTGTCAAATTCGACAGCAGCACCTTGCTCTGCGGCCAAACGATGAACATACAGTCTCTTGCCGGCTTCGGCTTTGAACTGTTGTCCTTGAATTTCTACAATTACGTACATCTGTTATAGGTTATACAGGTTACCTCCGCCGGGTGGCCGCTCGTCGTGAGCCGCTCTTATGTACCCGTTACGGAATAAGAGCCGCAAATTTACGCACTTATTTTCAATAACCCAAATTTTTTGCCGATGTTTTTCTCACTTTCCCTACATACTGGCCTCGCTGACAGGCATTGACGAACATCGGGGCGATACACGGTGCGAAGCGGCCGGCACGGGAAGCGGCTCGGTATAGCAGATGTAGGTGCCGATGCAACGGGTTATGAGTATATCGTCGTGATGCCCGTCCATTGCACCGAAACTACCGTTGGGTTTACGCTCGAAAACATCATGTTCGTAACAAGCCAACAAATCACGTTCTACATATCCGCATTCCCGCAGCATCTGTATCTGATGGTTGATGATGAGCGTCTTGGTCGAACGGTTCATATGGAATCCCCATCGGGAAGGAGCCGAAGAACGTATCATTTCCGAAGAAGCCCTTGCATAGAGATGAGAGTAGGCATCGGAAAGGGTATCGAGAATATACTCGGTATGTTCGCCGTCGGTATGTTCCGTTTCGAGCGTATTGCTCTCTATAACCAAGAGGGCATCGTGGTAAAAGGCGGCTATCTGTGCCGCCTTCCACGCCAAGAGGTCGTGGTCGATATGTCCCCGCCACTGAGCAACGACCTCGGGTACGCCTCCGTGCATCTGCCAGTAGCGGTCAAAAACGACAATGACCGAATAATCGGCCGAGGCAGAGCGGCCTCCGATGTCCACCACGGCGATGTAACGACCTTTGACCCGAGCTTCTTCATCGGGCAATGCCCACACCTGCAACTTTCCGGCCGATTCATCGACAAAACGCAACTCTTCGAGCGACTCCCGGCCGAACGCCGTCTTTCCACACACTTCGCCCACCCGATCGGGGGGACGGCAGGATTCCCGTAAACGCTGCACTTGCCGTATGTCGAACACCCGCTCGCCGCTGTGATTGAATGCTTCGACATCGTCCGACGGATATTCGGCCATCATATCGGCATGGTCGGCATACTCTCTGCGCTTCTGCCTATACCAAGCTATCGCTTCGAGCGTCGCCCCGCGCCGCCATAAAGAAATTTCGTACTCGTCGAGCGAAGCGGCAAAAGTTGCCGGGTCGTCGACGGGAACCGCGTACATCTCTATTTCGTACCAAGGAATGAAAAGGAACTCCTTGTCGCTCTCTCCGCGTTTGGCCCGTTCGCATTCCTGATGAAAATAATTACCCGTACCGTTGGCCGTACTCTCCATGACAATCAGAGAATCGGGCAACAACGCCACCGACCCGCACACCGAACGCACCAACGACTCGGGCGAACGCTGCCGCGTCCGCGGCCAAAAAGCCACCTCGGAGAGATGTGCCATGACTGCGTCGGAACCCCGAACCGACTCGGGTGTCTCGGCCGACGTTACGGTAACACGGCTTCCTGAACCCTCGATGACCGATGTGTTACCAGTTCGTTCATAGGGACGGAAACGGGGCGGCACGCCGTCGGGCATAAGCCAGGCGGGATAGCTGTCGAGCAATTTGGTATAAATACCTTTTATATGGGCAGCCGCATCTTTCAGATGAGCACATATCACGCTGTGCCAATTCTTGCGGTGTACCAGCTGTATCCACGCCATATAAAGTTGTACGAGCGTGGAACCGCCCCATTGCCTTGCTTTCAACAGGATAAGACGTACGGGCTTTCCCGCCCGCCGTTGCGTCTCGAGCCGGAGCAATAATTTACGTTGCGGTCGATTCAGGCGAAAAGGTACATCGCCATCGCCCATCTTGTCTTTGACACGTACAAACATTACGGCCCAAAACTCAAAATCGTAGCGAATACGCACTTTTACCCAGCGCCTCCATACCTCTTCTTTCCAACGCGGACAAGGAGCATACCCCAACTCTTTTTCTATAAAAGCCGAGAGAGAACCGCACCGGCACAATCCGCTCACGAGTTCCACCTCATCGAGCATTTCCCGGGGAATATACTGCAACGGTATCGGAGCATCGGGTAGGTGCAGGACGACACGTTCGCCCACGACCGAGCCTTCACCGGTTTCGGGACAATACGGTTCCGAATGCAAGCAATTCCTACGATCATTCTCTTCCAACATAGCATTTATATCGTCAACTGTTCCGTTCATGCTTTTTTCCGCAAAATTGCGGTGTAAAGAGAAAGCCCGGGTGCGTTTTTTATCAAAACGTCAACGTAAGGCGGCAAGGCGGTCGAGAGTATCGGCGATCACCGACAACGTATCGCCGCTTTCGCCCGGCGACACCTTTCCCCGTTTCTCGAGTATTTCTATACACTTCAACAGATTCACCTCGCTGGTACACTCGGGTATCAGCTCTTTCAAACGATTATAACAGAGGTCGAGCATCTCTTCGCGACGATCGGTATGCCCGTATGCCGGATTCTCCTCCGGCCCAATTCCAAGTCTATTTTCTTTCATAAGTTCTACGATTTTATAAATATCACATCGGGAGACAAATTTACAGGGTGATATTTGCGGTGTGATGTGATTCTTTACAAAAAACAGTATTAACCTCAAAAAAATACAGACAGAATATGATAGTCAGCTTACTCAGCGGAATTATCCGCAACGCCCGTAACCGACGCGCCGCAAAAGCGGCCCAAGCAGAAGCGTTGAACTCGCTCAGCAATCAACAAGCGCAACTCGACAATATCTTCAACAGCGAATACTATGGAGATTACATGAACCATTCGGACGTGCAATCGATGATGCGCAGCATGCAGGACCAGATGCGTCAACAAAACGCCCAAAGCTACAACATGGCCGCCGTTACCGGAGCAACCCCCGAAGCTCTCGCAGCCCAACAAAACAACAACGCCGCCCTCATGGGCAATACTTACAGCCAAATAGGAGCAAACATGTCGAACTGGAAGAACAACGTCCTTAACAACTACATCAACAACTCCATGGCTCTGAACAACCAGAAGTATAACCTGTGGGCACAGCAAGCCTCCGACTTCCGCAATGCAGCTCACCAGTCCATGACGCAGGCACTCAACTCCTACACGCAAATCGCTTCGGCCTTTGTGGGAGGAGCCGGTCGAGTACTGGGCGGCATGTAACTCAAAAAAAGAAAGGAAAAACAAATGAAGAAAACAGAATATACCGATAACCCGCCTCGCGACTTACGCCGTAAGGTAGCCGACGGGAAAGGTTTTTTCAGCATCTGCATGTCGGATATGAAAGGAGACAGCGAAGCAGCATGCCGGCTCGACGAGTTGGGCAAGGCACTCGCCCTGTTGGGGAAAAGACCCTGTCGGGAAAAGGAAGTATCTCTCCCCGGATCCAACGGACAACGGCTCGAACAGCTCATCGTCCAACACCTCCGCTCGCACATGGATTATCCCCAACAAGAGGGATTCCTCTACATCATGCGACGGTTGCCGGGACAACTGATGCCTCCTCCCGAACGGCTCGCCCGCATTCCCGAAAACGATACGGCCTCCTCAACGGCCGACCAACAGAAATTTTATGCTTTCAACGAACTTATCGCCCGCGGACTTTCCCCGCAAGAGGCTGAGAAGCAAGTCGAAAGAATGTATTCACCCGTAAAAAAAATCTTTACCTATGAGCAATCCGCATAAGCCTTGGGCCCGCATCGACAGCCGACTGCAACGACAACTGGGCCATTACGCACACTACGGTATGCCGGCCGACTCCTCTTCGACAGCGATTCACACCCTGATCGGATCTCCCTCCGACACCGTTCCGGAAATCGACTACGGCATAAGACACATACCGGCCAACGACCCCTTCTTCTCCGCATTTCCAAACTATTTTCGGGGTATTCCCCTACAAGACGGTAGGGGTATATGGGGTAGCCCCGACATAGAGTTATTATCGGCTCAAAATGGGCAAGTTCCCCGGGATACCGTACCGGTGTACGAAACCGAACAGCAACCTATTACCACGTTCAAAGAAGGATTCAAGCAATCACTTAAAAGACTTGCAAACAATGCAAAATACAATTACGGTCAGTTCATGAGGAAAAGAAGTCATGAAGATGATATCAGAAACGGGCTGCGGCATCTCGATCAAAATCCCGAACTCGATCGCAATAACATACAACAGATAAACTGGTCGATAAGATCGTTGCGAAAAGATATTGCCGAACGGCGGAAACGCATCGAAGACCAAATAGGAACGGAAGAAGACGAACAGGCCATATCGCGCAACTCAGATATGATCAGAGCCCTGTATGCCATGCAAAAACAGTATTACAAGGGTGCGACCACCGAGGAGGCCGAGGATTGGCGCAACGAATACATCGCCAAAGGCAGTACCGGCACCCAAGAAATGCACAATGCGGTAGAACGGGAAAAATCATTCCGCCCTACCAAAGGCATGGGTACATTCGGAGAGATAACCGGAAATGTCATAACCGAAGCCCCTCTTATAGCCGGCAGTGTAATCGGCGCTGCACCAATCGGGGTAGTTGCGGGAACTGCATCGCTGGCCAATACAGCTTTCAATAATTTAGCACAGAGCAATATACAAGCCGATATTCTCGAAGAAAGAACCGGACAGGAGATCTCCACGGCACGACGCCTCGGGCAAGCCACTCTCGGCACGGGTGCCGACATGATTGCGTCAAAAATCCTTCCAGGACAATCAACTCAAATATCAAAACCGTTTTTGAGACGTATGATACAAGACATCTCTTCACAAAGTCTCGGAAATACAGCTTCATCGCTTATCAAAGACATCGGACAAAACGAAATTCTCGGCGATAATCTCTCTACCGGAGAAATATTGACAAATGCAGGAAGAAGCGGGCTCATCGGAGGTCTTACCGGTGGTGCAGTCTCGGGAACAGGACATATGGCAAACAAGATACAAAAGAATCGATTTTATCCCCGAAAGACACACGGAAAACAAAATTTCCAGCTCCTCGACTCCAATATTCCGTCGATCATACAGAACGAAACATACCGATCGGGAATCCCTTTTTCGCCGGACATAGACCCCAACGCCCAAACGATCATAGGGAACGGAACGTATTATCGTGAAAGGCCGGAACTTCCGCCGGCAACATACAGATCACAGATTCCTTTTCCGGAGGACATCGATCCTAATGCCCGGACGATCATAGAGAACGGAACGTATTATCGCGAAAGACCGGAACTCCCACCGGCAACGTACAGATCGCAGATCCCTTTTCCTGAGGACATTGATCCAAACGTCCAAACGATCATAGAAAACGGAACGTATTATCGCGAAAGACCGGAACTCCCGCCGGGAACGTACAGATCGCAGATTCCTATTCCGGAGGACATCGATCCAAATGTCCAAACGATCATAGAGAACGGAACGTATTATCGCGAAAGACCGGAACTCCCGCCTATCGAACGGAATGCGATCGACATGGACAACCTCAATGAAGGACTCAAAACAAATTCCCATCCGCAGATAACGGAGGGTGATGATATCGTGATCCGCACGCCATTCGGCATATATGAAAGCATGTTCGGTATCGATAAGCTGAAAGAGATAGGAGATCTCGACCAAAAGTCAAAAATACCCTTTATGAGGCACGAAAGCCGGTTATGGAAAAAGAAAAAGAAATAACCACCGGCAAAAGACAATCGGCAAACTCGTTCGACCCGTAAAAATCCCCGATAAATAAAAAATAAATACCGAGGTATGTATTGCGGGAAGGGAAAAAATGACTATCTTTGCTGCTGTTTTCAGCATTCCGCATTGGAAATGCGGCAGTAGCTCAGTTGGTAGAGCATCAGCTTCCCAAGCTGAGGGTCGCGGG
>OMGY01000610.1_pt1 | contig 40399 bp, 27 predicted proteins | sample 1674461 | NCBI WGS metagenome assembly OMGY01 (sample SAMN05578579, study PRJEB25193) | human gut metagenome | biome: Human Microbiome; feature: human-associated habitat; material: feces | host: Homo sapiens | place: USA:Birmingham | reverse complement strand
TTTCAAGACCTGGATGATCCGTATTCTGATCAATAAATGCAAGGATATCCTGCGCTCAGGGAGACGGATGATCTGTGTGGAAGAACTGCCGGAACAGGCAGCGAAGGATACAGTGGAGGCAGAGGCAAATTTGGAATGGAAGGAAGCCCTGTGGGGACTGGATGAAAAATATCGCCTGATCGTAGTACTGTTCTATGCGGAAGGACTGCGGACAGCAGAGATCGGAAAATTACTGCAGCTGCCCGACAGTACGGTGCGCACAAGGCTCGCCAGAGGGCGGGAGCAGTTGGCGAGATATTATGCGGAGACAGAGGAAGGAGGCGGAAGAAAATGAGACCGATGAATGAAATAGAGATAGAACTTCCACAGATCGTACTGGATAGGGCGGATGCAGCCTATGTACAGATCAGACAACAGGCAGCGCAGGAAAAACAATTGACGGGCAAGAGATTCCCCCGCGCAGCAGGCATCCTGTTAGCTGTGGTGATACTTTCTGTCACAGCAGTATCCGCCACCGCCGCCGGAATCATGGGATACCGCCGCTATCTGGCAGAGCGCATGACTGACATCGGGACGGAAGAATTGGGACACTTGGAGATGGTGGCAGGACAAGGCAGTGTTCAGGCGGAATTTAACAGAGAACTGACGGCAAGAGAACAGAGTGTATATGAGCAGCTGACCCGGGAATATGAAGAGGATGGCAAATATCCTGCGGGACAGCTTCATGAATTAGCCGAAGAAGAGAACTATTCCGGCACAGGTGTAGCCGTTCGGAGCACCCCCGAGGAAGAATACGGCTGTCTCATCTATCTGCCGAGTACCACTGTTACCGAAGAGGAATGGCTGGAAGTTATCGAATATGTGCATAAGCTGGATTACAGCATACAGGAGAAAATATGGCAGCAGAAATATTCTGAGGTGTCCTATTTTGATCGTTATGAACAGATGTCAGATGCGGAAATCGATGAACTGTATGCAATGCTTTCTTCCGCGCCTGTGGATGTCTGGGGAGGGGACAGCCGTGACCTGACACCGGAGGAACAGACCCGTTATGAAGAGTGGACGGAAAAGTACGAACAGGAAAATGCCTATACAGAGACAACCATTGCAGTGATCACATTCCCGGAAGAATATGACGGACAGGAACTTGTTTACTGTATTGCAGACGCACAGTTTTACTACCCGGAACGGTCGCTGACGGATGAGGAACTGTTGCAGCTGATCGATCTGGAACACAAAAACCTGTATATCTACGAGCGGATCCAGAGGGAGATCGAGAGGGGAGAACGGGCAGGCTGGCCGGACAGATATACTTTTTGATCCTGCCCCAAAAATGCTTGACAAGAGAGACCACAATATGTGGTCTCTCAGACTGTAGACAAAGCTCCCTCGCAGGAAGGCTCTTTGTCTACAGCCTGAAATCTGGGACAGCTCCTTTCCCGGATTTTTATTATTTTTATAGGAAAGACTATAAGTTTTTCCTTTCTCCATTCCTGTCACAGTAAACACATATGCATTTATTTTTTTCCCGGTATATGTATATCGATCCACACAGCCCCATGCAAGATTATTAACATCAATTTTGCTGTCTGGCTTTTCAAATTTTATGGAAAACCGGATATAAAATCCTCTGTTAATATCATATTCGTATGTGATAATATTGGTATCCCTGTCAGACAGCTCCATGACACAACCAGTACCATTATCACTTCTTATACATCCTGCCCAGTTTGATGCCCTTGAGATTTCAAACTGATCGAGTGTCCTCACATCCAGCGTATCTCCAGCTTTCACCACATAACAATTATCATAACAACTGATTCCAATCAGGTTCGTATTTTCCCTGATATCAAGCTGATATAACCTGTTTCTACTGCAGCGCAGCAGCATCAAATTAGAGCATTTAGAAACATCAAGTCTCTCAAGTAAATTATCCTCACACGCAAGGTTTTCCAGCAATTCATTCCTGCTAAGATCTAACGTCCCAATTTTATTTTTATTACAATTCAACTGTACTAATTTTTTACAGTTCGTAACATCAAGTTTTCTGAGTAAATTACCCTCACACGCAATCCTATTTAAGTTTTTATTATTTTCCAGATTCAGCGTACTGATTTTATTTTCACTGCAGTCAAACCATAACAGATTTTTAAGTTTTGTTACATTGATCTTTGTCAGGTTATTATTATCACACCGAAAATACTGTATGGATGGGATTTCGGAAACAGCTATTTTTTTTATTTGATTCTCCCGGCAATTCAATATTTTCAGTTTTTTACACCCGGACAGATTTATTGCAGTAATATTGCTCTCATAGCAATATAAATTTGTAAGTTTCGTACAGTCCTTAACAGACAATGTCATTGTCGTACTGTTATGCTCACAATATATCTCCTCTATCGCCGTACATCCACTTGCATCTAATCGTAAAAGACGATTTCTGCCACAATATAATTTTTTCAAATTAACACACCCTTTTAAATTCAACTGTGTCAATTCATTATCACTGCAATTTACGCTTTCCAATTTCGTACAGTTTTCAATATTCAGTGTGGATACTACACCCTTTTTCAAAGTTACATTTTGCAATTCATTACAGTTACGAATAGTCAAATTTACAAGACCGTAATTTGTACTTGTATTTCCACCGCCACAATATAATTTTTGCAGAACATACAGATCTGCCAGATCCAGATTTTTGAGGCTATTGTTATTACTGCAGTTTAAAACCTCAAGTTTACCAAGTCCTGTCAGATTCAGATTTTCCATATCTGTATTATAACAGTATAATTCTTTTAATTTCGTGCATGCCCTGATTTCCAATGAAGTAAGCATTTTATTACTGTTGCATTTTAAACTCTGTAATTCTGCACATGGGCTGACATCCAGACTCTTGAGACTGCCTATACTGACATCCAGCTCTGTAAGGGCAGTACAACCGCTTAAATTTATATTTGTAAAGTAATTTTTCCCTGCTAAAATTACCTTTAAATTTTTACTTCCTTTTACAACCAGCCTGCGCAGACCACAATCATAACATTTCAGATACTGCAGCTTTTTACACTTTCGGATATCCAATGAATCCAACGCATTATATGAGCAGTCCAGTTCTTCCAGATCTTTAAAGTATTCTATTCCCTCTAACGATGTTATTTTCTGATTTTCTTCCTGATACTGCATATTCACATTGATCTTTGTTATCTTTTTTATCTCGGACGGACTTAATATCTGATCATGATCCAAATCATACTGTTTTAAATATTCTCGAAAATTCTGATCCGAAAATGTCTTATCATCAAGAGCTGCCCCTTCTTCCATTTCTGTATTTTTCCTGCTTATCCCAATTATCTCCTCTGACTCTTCTGTCTCCTCAGTCTCCTCAGTCTCCTCTACAATCTCAGATTCCTCTGTTTCCTCTGGTTCCTCCGGTTCCTCGGTGATCTCCGATTCCTCTGTTTCCTCCGGTTCCTCGGTAATCTCTGTTTCTTCTGTGACCTCTGTTTTCTCTGGTTTCTCTGTTTCTTCCGTGATTTCCGATTTCTCCGGCTCTTCCGTTTTCTCCGGCTCCTTTATTTCCTCTGCTTCTTCTGTTTCTTCTTTTGTCTCTGTTTCCTCTGCTTCTCCCAGTTCTTCTGTTTCCTGTATATTTCCTATCTGATATTTTTCGCCATAAACCATATCTGGCAATAAAATCATGATACATAAAATACATAATATGAATTTTACAAAGCCGTGCTTCATGTCCCTGCCCCCATTACAATAAACAACACTTGTTTCATATAAAAGAAAAACAAGGTGCAGGATGGCATTCGGCTTTCCCACACCTTGCCCATTATTTGGTTTATCCTTTTTATTTAGCTTTCATCACACCATTTTTATCGCAATAATATCTTTTTCCTTTGATCTTAACATATTTATTGGTATACATTTCACCACTGGATCCAAAATAGTAATAATTCTTTCCTATTTTTACTCTGACCTTCCGTACCATTTTTCCATCTGCATCAAAATAATAATATTTCTTGCTTTTTTTTATCTTTTTGTTTTTACACATTTCACCAGTTTTTCCAAAATAATATTTATTTTTTCCAACCGTTGACCAATTATTAACTGTCAAAGCTCCACTGGTTCCTGCACAGTACGTCTTCTTCCCGATCTTGATCAGCTTTTTACCCTTTTCTGCCCGTACCATTTTTCCATCTTTGCCAAAATAGTACTTATCTTTTCCTATTTTTATGATCGTATTTTTCTGAACAGTCCCATCCTTTCCACAATAATATTTTGCACTTCCAACTGTTACCCAATCATTGACGATCACCGCACCACTGGTTCCAACACAATATTTTTTCCCAGAAAATGTTACCATCTTTCTTCCACTGGATGCGCGTAACATTTTACCCTCACTGCCAAAAAGATAATAATTCTTTCCGATTTTCACTTTATAATTTGACTGCATAGATCCGGTCTTTCCAAAATAGTACTTATCCTTGCCTATTGTACTCCAATTAGATCTTGTGATCGCACCACTCTGTCCGACAGCATAATATTTGTTACCTATTTTGATCTTTTCCGTCTTACCATTTCCCTCAAGTTTGATTCCATCTTTTTCAAAATAATACAATGCCCCTGAGATTTCCCGGAATCCAACTGTCATATAAGCATACTGCTTATCCGATGAGAATGTATAATATCGTTTCTTTTCTCCATAGCTCTTCCAGTACTGATATTTTCCGTTCTCATCATAGTTACCATATTCCATGCAGCCGCCATCTCCAAAATAATAATAGTGCCCATCTAAATACTGCACTCCTGTCAATGGCTTTCCATTCTTATCAAAATAATATCTGTCTATCTTACGGCTTTTACCATCTGCTCCCACAAAAACCTGCCATCCGGTCAGATATTTTCCTTCTGTAATTTTGTTTCCGGTATACATTTTGATCACATCATTTTTTACCTGGTAAATAACAGTTTTCTTCTGGCTGCCAACCATATAGCAAACACCATGTTCAGAACTATACTTGATCGCCGTCTTTGTCTCCCACTGCTTTGTCGATGATACCACCCCGGTTAATCCAGTGTTAGAGGCAAACGAATAACTTGGACTGACCGCATTAATGAGTTCTTCCGTATTACCAGACCCGGTTCCATGATGGGATAACTTCATAATGTCACATTTTAATTTAGAGCCATACTTTTTCGCTAAATATCCTGCTTCATCCTCTAACATATCCCCTGCTGTAAAGAATTTTGTATTTCCACATGTCAACACAGAGACCAGTGAACAGTTATTTTCATAGTAAGTATATTTTACATCCCCATTGTCATCCTCATCCGATTCTCTGTTCGAATACATATCTGGATTTAAATTATTCGTGCCAACCGGTCCGATCACCTTACCACTCACATCACCGACAGAAAAAGTACTTCCTACTTTTAAATAAACAACGTCACCCTTGTCTGCCATAAATCTTTCCAGTTTTGTATATTTGGAAGCATATGACACAGAAAGCGGTGCAATTGTCTGATCAGGAAGATACAAAGTTCCAATGTCGATACCTGCATTCACAATCTTACTCAATCCTGCAAGCAGATCGCCATTTGCTGTTCCTGTATGGTCTTCATGCAAATGGCTGAAATAAATATCTACTTGCCTGACCCCCAGTGTCTGAAGCTGATCGATAATCGCAGCCGCATGGTTTCCCGTTCCAATATCCATCAGCAGATACTTGCCTTTCGACTCTATTAAAACTGAATCCCCTTTATCTGCATGATTTAAATACATTGCATAAATATTCATTTCTGTGTTCGCCGCAGCCAATATATCCTGACTTTCCATAAAAAAAAGACCATATACCAGCATAAAACACACTGCTAATAATTTACTTAACTTTTTTTTCATACTCTATCCTCCACCGTTATTTCTACAACTCTTATCCTGTTTTTATCTTATCCTCCAATCTACTCTGCGTCAATGCATTTCCATAAATTAGTTTTCTAATTTTTTCTTAAGAAAAACCCCCATCGGAAGATACAGACAATACCAACTGATATAATAGAAAGGAAACTCTACATTTTCAATAAACAAAAGAAGCAGATTTTCCAGCGCAAACATGAATACCAGGATATACTCCGGCTCATTTGTCCTCCTTCGCCAAAGTTCTCTACAATATGTGACAAGCATCATAATATACGGTACAACCGCCAGGATCCCATACCGGTACAAGATCGCAATATAACCGTTATGTGCCGCCACATGTGCTTTCCCCCACAAATCCGGTGCGAAGTAATGTCCCCATAAATTAGTTGCCCTCAAATATTTCTTCCAGAAGTAATCACGCCCCGTCAAAAAACTGCTGATGGATCTGCTCTTAAACAGTTTTTTAATGACACGGTTTTCCTGTATCTTTTCAACAGAAGCCGCCTGTACATTGTAACGGAACGGACTGGTAAACTGGATTTTTTCTTCCATATCAATCTCCCCTACGATCACTTCTTTATTCAAAATATTACTATGCAGCGTCCAATCCGACACATACATAGACAAAATGAAAACAAAAATGCCTCCCGTTAAAGCAATCACTGTCTTTGTCTTATTCTTTCTTCTCACCAAATGTTTAAATTGTTCCAAAACAAAAAACACGATCACAAAAATACATGGTACAAACCCACATGTACTTCCTGTTTTCACAGTCATATCCCAGACAATCCCAACGGCACATATATCAAACAGTACAAAAATTTTTTTTCTTTTACCCCCCCATGCTTTTAATATACTACTCAAAAAAACTGCCATAACAAATACCATATCCATTGCCCAGATATTAGGATTTTTAGATATGCCACAGTAACGTCTCTCAACTGCATAAGGACTTAACAGGATACAAAGTGGTACATTACACCAAAACCATATTTTCAAAGCTGTTCCAATCTCATTTACCAAGTCCATAGGATTACGCATATTTCCTACCATAAAATATACAAATCCCATTATAAATATCATCATAATTCCCTGAAATAAAAATCTTTTGGGAACTATAAATTCCGATATTGCTGCTATTCCCCACAACAAAAACCAATATTTTGCAAGTTGTGTATTCCAGTCAAGCATCTTCGTCGAATGTTCCCAGCATAAGAACGCATATAAAATCATCACAACTGCACAGAAATACATATGGTATTTTACATATTGAACTTTTGTATACAAACTGTACCGGCTTATTAGCTGCATATAGAAAAAAACAACACATAACAGCCCCACTCTGCACCTATGTCGATTTTTTTCCCCGATTCTGGAATAAAAAAATTCTCCGATGTCTCCCACCTGTAAAAATATCCGCTGTAAAAACTCCTGTGGCGAATATGTTATTTTCTGATTTAATTTATATATCACTTTTCTACCGATAAGTTCATATAACACCAGATAAATTCCCATAAACAAACCAAAACTTATGACTGCACGCACAGTACTTATTTCTAATTGATTTTCACGGAGCTGCATCTTCTCAAGATAAAAATTTTTAACACCTCCATCTGGTACACTCATTCCAAAATATTCATAATTCCCCGTCTCCATACTGATCCAGTTTGATCCATTCTGCAAATGTGTTTCTATCAGATAAACATTTTCCCCGTGCTTCATAAATCTTATCCGTACGACAGTTCCCTCCAACGGAAGTTCTGAAACTTTCATATACAGCCAGTTTCTTTTCTTCTCGTTTTCCTTTGCCTGAAAAAGTATTTCCTCTTCTTCACCGTCTAACTGTATATTTTGTTCTTCAATATACACATCTTCCACATGACCAACATCATAAAAATTATTGAAATTAATCTTTCCACTGATAACCATCGCTGTGCCGGAAAGACTAAGCACGATTCCAAATAAAATCACTGCAAGCCAGTTCTTATGTTTCTCCATTCTTTTTTATGCTCCTTTCCATAAACAATATTCCATTTCCGATAAAGAACATAAACCAGAGCGGATGTGTAAGCTCCTGATCTGGATTTCCATAGATGCAAAAGCTCAAAAAAATGATCGACACCATACTTGCCAGAAGTCTTACATTTTTCCCATACTGTTGATACTTGCTGCCATTTATATATTCTACGGCACATTTCAGCATGAACACCTGATAAAGCACATACGGAACTATCATAAACCAGCCATACCGATATGTCATTGTGAGATAACTGTTATAAATTTCTGTTTTTTCACGGAATACTGTTAACCGTTTTCCATGTCCAAATAAATTCATTTTCCATAGGCACGCTTTCCAAATAACAGGCAGTTCTATGGCATCCGTGGAAATCACTCCCTGCATCTGTGTCAGGTCAGATGCATTTCTATTTTCAAGTTCCTGCCAGTCTAAAGCTGTGACCTCCTGCTCCCCTTCATACCGCACCTGTGCTCCCAGGAAAACCGTAAAATTTTCAACAGATGCCCTGACGCCGGCTGCACAGATATACGCGCACAGCACTGCAATTACATATTTCTTCCATTGTTTACAAAATAATTTCTGTGCTCCCCTGATAAGCCCTTTTCGGTTCGAAATAATACAAAAAACAGCGGAGACAGAAAACCCCACGATCCCTGGCACGTTTTCTGCCGCTCCTAAAAAATACAGGGAAACTGCCAGTCCAGCGCCATATATTACATAAGAAACATATGTATCTTCCCTTTGTAAACATCTTACCAGTTCGACCAGAAAGACCACTCCCATTAGCGCGCAGTACATTGCAAAAAACTCTGCTGACGGAAAAATTCCGTTATACCATACATCCGGCTTCTTTTGACGGAATATCATACAATATAAAACAACCGGTACAAAGTCCAGCTCCAACGCCTTTATCATAGAAACATACATTTTATATGGATGGGACATATTTCCCCATACATATAAGAAAAAGCCGACAACAGTCAGCATGACAAGTCCGGTACGCTGTAATTTCCCGGTCACAAAAAGATTCGATACAAATGCAACTCCCCATATTGCGATCCAGATATATAACAGGGGTTTGTTCCAATTTATGTGTTTTTCTTCCTTTTCCCAGCAGATTATGGAGATTAAAAGCATTAACATACACCAGACAAGTACATAATATCTATACTTGTGTGTATTCATATTCCACTGTAATACCTCCGCAAGAATCATGAAGCCAAATAAAAGCATAAATAACACTTTTACCACTGTATCACGATTTTTATTCTTTCTATGCAAAAAATTCTGTGTACTAAACAGGAAACATTCCTCATAAATATTTTCTAAGATCCTTCCTGCATCAATACTTTTCTGCTTTTTGTTTTTCTTTATTTTTTTACATCCAGCGAACTTATACCACAACACCAGCAAACAGACACAAACCACACTGCACACACAAAATCCATTTATCATGCGCTTTGCAGAAAACATTGTCTCACCGCTTCGCATCTGAATGGACGAAATCGATACATACTTTCCTTTTGCATCCCGAAATTCCAGTCCTATCCCATATATCGGTAATGTATCATCCAGTTTTATCTGGTTTTCTCCCCATATCCAGTGTATGGGCACACGAAGAATCTCTTCTTTATCCTTGTTATAACAGACGACAGATCCTTCGATCGAAGGATCTGACATATTTGTGATCGTCACACATGCATATTTCCAGTTTTCTTCTGTCCCTGTCGGGATATATTTTTTTTTGCACACCTTTCCAGTCAGATCATATCTCTGATATTGTGCATTGTACAACATTGTCCGTGAAGAAGTCCGCAGATCCGCCTGTGACAGTTCGCATATATCCCCCTCAGACAGAAACTGTGAGAAATGCACGCTTCCACCGGCATACATCAAAGCTCCCATGCTGCTGAAAGCAGCGATAATAAAAGCACTTATTAAAATCTGAATTTTTGAAAACTTTTTTTTCCCATTCATATGCCTATTCCACAATGATCTTTGTCGAATTTTTTCTTGTTTTACAGATAATTACGACAAATAAAATAATCCCTATTACCGATGCCAGAATACCCACTTTTAATCCCGGCGTACAATAACGCAATTCAATCTTATGCGCACCGGCAGCAAGCTCAACACCGGTAAAAGCCGTACACACCTGCACCGTCTCCGATTTCTTCCCGTCTACATATACGCTCCATCCGGTCGAATATGGAATTGACATACACAGCATTTTATCCTGAGGCAGTGTAATATCTCCCGAAATCCGATTTGCATCAAATGACACATTTTCAAGTGAATTCTCTGCCAATGCATCGACTCTCTCTTCAAAGTCCTGTAATGGCTGCACCTGAAATGAAAAATCGTCAAAATAAAATTTTCCTTTATTATTAAATTTCAAAATAATAACAGCATCTTCATTTTCCTGATATCCAGCACTTATACAGAAATCTTTCGTTCCTGAATAGAAACTATTATTTTCATTCCGCAGTAAAAATACATTGAAAGGTCTTTTCTCTTTATCCATCACTGTAAATGAGACTTTTCCATTTTTAGGACTCTTTCCTTTAAAACTCAATCCTTCAAAATTAACATATAACTCTCCGCCTTTTACATTTTTCACACGGACTTTCAACATCGCTCCCGCTTTACGAACTAAAATATAATCATCCGTCACACGTATTTTTGTCGATGCCAGTTTCTCATACTCACATTTATAAGTGACCTTTTTTACCGCTGCCGTATCAAGCGATGTCTTGTACTCATCCGATACAACCGCCGCGTAAAGGAGCGTATTCTGCCGTTCTAACATCGACATCGCATCATATTCACTCTGTGTAATTACAGAATCATAGGTAAAACCGAATGGTAATGCATTGCAGTTTTTATAAACTGAAGCAGAGACCAGATTTCCCTGTGATTCGATAAATTTACTTAAATTACTGTTGATCAGGCTGTAATAATATGATGTAGATGGCACGCCCACTGCAGTTGCCGTGTTTAATATATAATGTTTCGCCTCTGTCCGGTAAAAATCATCATCATCCAGTGCATGTGCCATTCCAAGCTGGGAATTCGTGGTCAGTTCATCCATCGTTTTCTCTGAACAGCACCGCAAGATATAATTTCCAGCATCTGTACTGTAAAACAGATATGCGTTATCTGCAATACTTAAAACCGTAAAAAGAAGTACAATTCCCATTCTAAGCCTTTGCATTTTTATAATCTTAAGACCCCATACTAAAATAATCGTCGTAATGATCCCCAGTATCCCTGATGTTTTCAAATTCACAAAATGTGTCATTACCATACAGATCACAATATACAACAGCGAGATGATGGTAAGGACCATTTTTTCGCACTGCATCAACTCCACAAACCCCGGCAGCATCTTTGCGATCGTAAACGAAACCAGTACACTTAAAATAAAGCAGTACCAGAGAGAAGAATAAGACATGCCATTCATCACATTTCCTGTAATTTTCAACGACAGCAGTAAGAATGTGACGACATACCCCATTTTAAGTATACTGTTTTCTCTTTTTTTCAGGAATAACAATATAACTGCCGGTATCGAGAATGTTAAAAATCCAAAGATCAGTCCCAATGCATCTTCGTTGGTTGTGAACCCACCAAAGAGCATTACATAATATTCCCATTTTTCATAAAGCAGTGAGAAATTTGAATGATTGCCCATTCGATTTGCCGACAGTGTCGCATAAATAACAGGGATCAGTGCTGCAGCTGCCATCATAACAGCAACCAAATAGTACATCAAAAATGTGACAAAGACTTTCCCGACCTTGTTCCACTCAAATTTTTTAAATACACAAAAATACTCAAATACCGCATATACCGCCATCAGAATACTGAGTATATAAAAAAAGTAAAAGTTACTGACTGCCGCAAATGCCACGGAGAGCATAAACCATTTTGGTTTTCTTTTTTCATATACCTTATCGATTCCTATCATGATCAACGGCAGAAAGATCATAGCATTCACAAAGTATGGATGTCTTACACCATAGTATAACACATAGCCGCAAAATGCATAATTCAGACTTCCGATCATACTGGAAAATTTTTGATTTCCTCTGTGAACGCTATACATATAAAAACAAATACCTGCCGTAAAGGATCTGAGAATAATTAATGCCCAGTACAAATATTCCATATACCGCTGTGGTACAAACACTGCAAGTAATGCAAACGGATCCCCTATCACATAATAGTGAAGTGTATCATATACATCCGATCCGTATCCCAGACAAAAATCCCACAGAGGAATCGCCAGACGATGTTCAAACAACACGCCTTTTACAATTTCTCGCAAATACCTTCCATAGTAGACAAGTGCACTCAGATGCTGTTGAACTCCGTCATTGCGAAACAGCGGCAGCCTGTCATATTTCACAAACCAGCCATATACAAACATACAACTTATCAAAAATGCTCCTGTGTAAATGGAAAGCATTTTAAAATTTTCTCTGCGTTCTTTTTTGTCCATTGGTCTTCCTCCAGCTAATTCTCCATCAGCTCCTTTATTTTCGCTACAATACGTTCACTGGCATGTCCATCTTCCATACAGCCACGTTCTTCCAGAAATCGTTTTGTATCCTGCGCATACTTATCCTCATCAAAATTCTTAATACATTTTGCAAGTTCTGTACTGTTTTTAGCAATTGGAAATGGTGTCGTCTCAATCGGATAATAAAATCCTCTCTGTTCTTTGAACTCGTCTAGTCCGATTTCAATTAAAAATCCTGGTTTACCAGAAAGAACATAATCAAAGATCCAACTGGAGTAATCTGTCACGCCAGCATCTGCTGCTACGAGTAACTCCTGCATATCCTCATATAATGTTCCATTTGAGACATAGGATGGCAGTCCTCCCAGCCATTTGACACTCTGTTTTTTCAAACGGTTATGTAAACGGACTACGATCTGCCATTCACCACCAAAACGTTTTTCCAATGCCTTTTTAATCAGCTCATAATTTAATGCCTGATAAGATTCGTTCACATTATCTCTGTGTGTCGGTGCAAAAAGAAATATTTTTTTATCCTTTGAAATGTTCAGCTCACGATACACTTTATTCCTGATCTTCCCTTTTGCCGCATCATCCTTAAAGAACACATCATTTCTGGCATGTCCTACAAGAAGAGACGGCACCGTCTTCCAATAAGCAGTCCGGAATACTTCGGTTTCAAAGCTGCTGTTTGATAAAAGGTAATCCACCGTTTTCTGGCATGTTTTAGACAGGTGTTTCCATCCAAGTCCCATAACCACATCACCATCAAGTCTTTTGATCCCCAGTGAACCGTGCCATGTCTGCAGCAGATACTGATTCTGTTTTTTGGTGGCATGAAGTCTCTCTACAATATTCGTGTTCTCAATAATCACTTTCGCAGATGCGAGTTCTTTATAAAATTCTAATGTATTGTGTTTTACAAAATGCAATCCCAGCGGATAATCACTCGTAGGCAAAGCAGTTTTTACGTCCCATACCAGTTCCCAATCCAGATCCTGCTTTATAATTTCCTCAGCAATCATTTTGGGATTACATGTATAATCTCCCTGAAATGTCAAAAACATTATTTTATTGTTCTGTACCAGTGTTGTCTTTGCAATGATATATTTTATGAACATATCTACCGGATAATCAATAACCCTAACAATATTATCCAGCAGTAAAAAAACATATTTTATAATAAACCTGCAAAACTTATATATTAATTTAATAATACCATTCATGAGCATTTGGGCACAGTTTAATACAGTAACAAAAAAACCATCCTGCACCACTCTCTTCATAAATCCTCTTCCAATTTTCTGAATCATCTTTATATCCCTTCGTTATTTATTTATTCCCGCAAGAAATTTTTCAAGATACTCTTTTGTCAATGCTTTCAGTTCATTCCGTCTTTCTCTATCATATCCATCATCAAAACTCTTTTCCATCGCATCAATTACAGCTTCTATATGTAATTTCTCTTCCGGGAAGAAATTACCAGTTTTTCCAATCACTTCTGAAAATATCTGTAATTTTTCGCTCCAAATCAGTCCGACAACCGGTACATCCAGTGCGTATGCCGTAATACACGCATGAAGTCTCGCACCAAATACACATTTAAACTGTCGGATCATCTGCAAAAATTCCATCGTATTATTCGGAGCCGGCAGCATCTTATGCGGATTTTTACATTCCAATGCTTTTAACAGTTTATTTCCAAATGCCTGATCCGCCTTCATACCATTTGAAAATAATACCCAGTTCCATCCCTTTTCTTCAATAGATATAATTAACTTTTTATAGAAATTAAGCAACTCAAACTCTGATAAAGTATTCCCGTATGCCTGAAACACACGTCCTCTGATAATATTTATTCCAATTATATTATTATGACCTTTACGTTTCAATGAATAGCATTCCGGTACCCATAATGCCGGATCACCAACTCTTGCTGTCATAATATCAGGATTCTCAATATATAAGTTTTCCAAGGTATCTACGTCATCTCTTGTCGTAATTACTTTTACACAGTCTTTATTAATTGCAGCCTTTAATTTCTGACATCGTATATCATTCTCATCATATCCCTCTATTCCTACACCGTTCATCATAACAGGAATATTATTTTTCTCCGCTATTTTAATAATCTGTTCTACATAATAATTCAATCCCTGCGTACGGAACTTCAAGAATCCTCCACCAGCAAATACAATTGCATCCACCCCCTGCAGATCCTTGCGAAAACGTTTGTTGATTTTTAACCACCACATTAAATATTCATACTTATAACGAAACCGGCTATGATTCTCATAACTAAATAAATACGATGATAATTTTATCATCGCTTTTGATGCCATAACCTGAATTGCATCCAATTTACTAAATGTGTTCAGACGTGGATTCACATCAACTTCTACAATTGATACTTCCGGCTCAATCTGTCTAATAAGATATTGAGTTGCTTCACACAATATATTGTCCCCTGCATTTTTGATTGCATATAACCCAACAACTGCAATTTTTTTCATTCTATCCATTCCTCCATTTATCTAGCAACTCTATGATTCCGAGTCCATATATGCTTCATATTTATCCAATACTTCATCTGCATCACCAAACATCATGATCTTACCATCTTCCATCCACATTACTTTTTCACATAATCGTCTTAATGTACCAATACTATGTGAAACAATTACCACAGTTCGGTCTTCATCAGCTATTAATGATTTCATTTTTCTAAGACTCTTTTTCTTAAATCGCTGATCACCTACACTCAGCACCTCATCAATCAGCATAATGTCTGTTTCAAGTATTGCCGTAATGGAAAATGCCAATTTTGAGTACATACCACTTGAATATGTGCGCACCGGCATATCAATAAATTTTCCTAATCCTGCAAATTTTATAATTGCAGGCATCTTCTCTCTGACCTCTTGTTCAGAAAATCCTAGCAACATACCCGAAAGCATGATATTTTCCCTTCCAGATAACTCTTTCTGAAATCCCACACCAATTGCCAATAGAGATATTGAATTTCCATAAGTTTCTATCGTCCCCTCATCAGGTGAAAAAATACCTGCCAAAGCGCGCAGCAACGTAGATTTTCCACTTCCATTTTTGCCAATAATTCCCAATATCTGCCCTTTTGGTACTTCAAATGAAATACCTCTCACAGCCTCAAATGTTTCTCTTTTATTTTTTTTCAACTTGAGAAAATTTTTTTTAATCGAATAAGACCCCAAGCTCTTATACCTTATTCTTAAGTTTTCAACTTTAATTGCAATTTCATCCATACTTATATTACCTTCACATAACTGTTTTCATTCTTATATATCGTGTGGATACCTAACGCTGTCAAAACGATACCAATTCCAATCCAACTTACAATCCCAAGTAATTCTGGTCTTTCTCCATATAATAGACATTTTCTCATTGAGGATATCAAAAATGCCATTGGATTAAATTTTTCAAGAAACAACGCCAGCTCTGGGTGTTTTGCTCCTATACGATGTTCTATTGAGAACATGATACCCGTCAAATAAAAAATAAAACGCAATACTATATTTACCACATTTGCCAAATCTTCTACATAAACACCAAAATGTACAAGAATTGTCATCAAACCAAAATTAACAATCCACATACATATCAGTATTGGAATCGCATAAAAGACATTCCAACTAAGTGGTATCTGATAAAATATCATAAGAATAATCACAATTCCAAATGATACCAGCATCTTAAATCCGTTTACCATCATCTTAGATTCAATCAAAATAAACTTTGGAAGATATACCTTAGAAATAATAGATTTATTTTTCTTTACCATCCTGACACTATTTTTCATATTTTGATTAAAAAATGTCCATAAAGTCAAACCAACATAGATAAATGCTGTAAAATATTTTTCCCTTGCATCAAACACAAAGCCAAATATAAATGCATAGATCAACATCATGCAAAACGGTTCTAAAATCCACCATATCCAATTCAAATATGAACCTGCCACTTCTGCCTTTAGTTCCGCCTTAGCAGAGTATACAGCATATCTGTAATATTTCTCCATATCGTTAATAAAACGTTTCATCTCCACTACTCCACTTCATTTTGTGCCATACTCTGCATCAATCGTTTTGCCATATCATTCATATTCATTAACGGTTTCCATCCAAGAGTCGATATCTTATCCGAATTTAACCTTAAAACACTACTTGGTGCATATCCATATTTATTACTATCCTCTGGAATATCAAAAACAAGTTTTGAAGTTGAATTTTCACTCACACTTACAAATATTTCTGCCATTTCCCTAATACTGCAAAATGTATCCATATTGGCCACATTATATGCTTCGCCTTTGTTTCCATGTGTAAGTAATGTTAAAATTCCTGCAATCGCATCACTTATATAACAGTAACAATTTGCTTTTTCTCCCCTTGTATGCAATACAATATCTTTTTTTTCAATTACACTACGCGCAAATTGAGCAAACACACGGTTTTCATCTTTTGCAATGCCAGCTCCAAACGTCTGCGCAAGGCGTGCTATTTTTACATTTACATTATACTCACTTGCAAAAGCAGCACACAAACATTCTGACATTCGCTTTCCTTCTGAATAACTGCTACGTATTTCCAAAGGATTAATATACCCTAGATCAGTTTCTTTCACTTCCACCTGTTCTTTGGGCATTATCCCGTATACTTCCATGGATGAAAGATATACCATACTTTCCATTTTGCAACGCTCTGCAAATTGTAACATATTCCGTGTTCCCTGTATTGCAGTCATAATGGTCTCTACCGGCTGTTCCACCATCATCCTTGATGCAGTAACACTTGCTCCATGTATCAGATAATCCGCAATTATATTTTGGGGAACTGGTTCTAAAATATCTGTTACCACAAAAGCAAGTTGATCATTTGCCTCACCTGCAAAAATCGCTTTTGCTTTTTTTTCATTGCGTACAAACGCCAATACTTTTAAATTCAAATTATATTTTTTATCTGCAGCAAGCAATGCAAACACACACATTTTCCCTATCAGTCCAGTTGCACCAGTGACCGCTATCGTTTTTCCATGAAACTGTTTCCAATCTACGCTGTCTACATTTATAATATTCTGAACATCCTCATTCACAACTGTATCACACATTATTTTAAACATACCAATCCTCCCGATTCGTAAACTTTGGACAAAACAAACCTATATGTGAAACTTTTATTTTCTGTACTATTCTTCTTTATCACGCTTATAATAATTTATTTTAGATCTCATCTTATCTGTCAGTCCAAAACCGAACGCCTGCTCATTCTCTTTATAACTTAGAAGCGCACGAAACATATATACATCAACCGGTGTTGTCACCTTAATATTTCCTCTGTTTCCTTCCACTAAATAAGTACTTTTTCCAATTGTTTTCATAATTGTACAGGAATCTACAAGATTTGTATATTCAGGATTATCTTTCCTTACAATGTCATGTGCTTTAATAATATCATCCAGATAAAAGCTTTGCGGAGCCTGTGCAGTATAACACTCCTGTCTATGCGGCAGATTATCTACCGTCTTCCCCCCATCCTTGCTGATTAGAACTGTTTCATAACACAAATTAGACGTGATTGCACTTCCATGTTCTTTTACAGATGCAATATTCTTAGAAATCACATCATATCCGATAAAAGGTCTTACGCCATCATGAATAAGTACGATGGAATCCCCCGGATTTTCTTCTTTTGCTTTTTTCAGAGCACGATATATTGAATCCTGAGCTGTTGCCCCACCGGATACAATTCCTGCAAGTTTATTAATATGGAATTCTGTTGCAAGTGCCCACACATATTCAATATATTCTTCTAACACCGCCAAATAAATTTTATCAATTTCATGATGTTCTTCAAATAAACTTAGTGTATGCACTAATATTGGTTTTCCATTGATCTCCAAAAACTGTTTAGGAACACCTGCCCCCATTCTTACACCGCTTCCACCAGCAAAAACAATCGCAATATTCATCTGTTTTCCTCCATCTGTTTATATATTATTATCTACATATACTCTCTATATATTTTACCACAGTTTCTGATGCTTCCCCTGTCTCACAGGATTTCAACATATCGTGATGTCTTCTGGCAATCCCATACCAGTCATATCGTTCCATATTACCTATGATATCATATAATTCATCCGATTTTACAGCGTAAGGGTATTGCCATTTGTCTATATCCTCATAAAAACCACGCATTTTCCTGTATCGTTCTAAATCTGGAACATATAAAAAACATGGCCGGTTCAAAAAAGAATAATCCCATATCGATGAAGAATAATCTGTGATAAGCATGTCTGCCGCCCCTAATAACTCCTGCATGTCCGGATACTCATTCACATCCTTCACATAACTGTTTTCCTGCATATCTCCATCCGTTTCATAGCGATGCAGCCGCTCCAAACATACCCATTCCTGTCCTGTTACTTTTTTAAGAAGTAAGACTGTTTTTTCTAGGTCAAGCTTTTCGTATGTTTCATTTTTCCGATATGTAGGCGCATACAATAAAATTTTCTTTTCTGAAGAAATGCCACACCCTTCTTCTACATTTTTTCTTGCCCTGTCCGTCTCTCCATTCACCAGAAAATCATTTCTCGGCATGCCGCAATGTAAAACTTTCCCCTTAAAATGAAATGCCCCACGTATTACATAACGACAAAATTCTTCACTACTGGTCACAAATATACCGGTATTTTTTCCTGCCAATGCATTTCTTTTATCAATCAGGTGTTTCAGATATCCTTCTCCCGTATCCAGTTTTTTATATGCGCCGCCACCATGCCATGTATTAATTACTGTCTGTTTTTTTCGGAATGTCACCCACGGGACATACGAACCATTTGTGATGACCACATTTGATGTTAACAAATAAAAAAAACATCTGATTGAAAAATGTGTCACCAGACGTACATTCTCATCCCTAAAAAACTGATATTTTTCCGGACATCTGACTGCCCATATTATTTCATAATTGTCTTTTGTCTGTTTTTTCAAACACTCATATATATATTTCGGATTGCAGGAATACTCCATATAATTACCGCCTGTAAGGCTGGTAAACATGATCCTGTTTTTCTTTATTCTAAAAATATGAAAGGGAAGAAAACACAGTTTTGCAATATATGCCACTAATATTTTCTTCCATTCTGCAATAATTTCTGCCATATTTATTTTTCCTTAAATGCTGACACACACAGCATATATTTCATACCGAAAATAATTTTATCACAAACCATAGGACACCGCAAGTACATCCCTCCCCTGCATCCTATAATCTCCTGATAACTGCTGCCCAGGTATTCACACACACATAATATGCTGCTTTGAAGAACGAAAACTTCTCCACATTACGGTACAGTTTCCATTTTCCCCATACTGCATCTAATTTATTTCCCGAATAAGCACCCTTGTGACGGCAGTATATGGTAAGGATTTCATCAAGTCCATAAGCCGTAATACCCGTTTTCATGATCTGCATCCACGTGGCTGCATCTTCCAGCCTGACATTCGCCGGCATGTAGATGAGTGCCGTATCGACCTGATTACGGTCTAACACTGCTGTACTCGGTGCGATCGTTGAACTTTTTAAGATCTCTTTGTAGCCGACTCTCTCCGGCGCATGTGCAACCGTTCCGCTGCGGACGGCATTTGCATCCGCAAATTCATAGCTGGTAAAGCTGAACGGGTAATTTCCTTTTTTCATAAATGAAATCTGCTTTTCTAGCTTTTGCGGCAGCCAGAAATCATCTGCATCCAGAAAAGCGATATATTGCCCCGTTGCATGATGCAGCGCAAGGTTTCTTGCGCCTGCCGGTCCTGAATTTTTTTCACAGTAAAAACAATGGATTCTCTCGTCCGTATAACTGCTCATGATATCTCTGCTCTGATCTGTTGAGCAGTCGTCTGCCAGCAGTAATTCCCAGTTTTCATAAGTCTGTGCCAGAATACTGTCAACTGTCCTGTTTAAAAAGTTTTCTGCATTGTAAACAGGAACAATAATACTGACTTTTCCCTCAATATACATCTGTCTCACACCTGCTTCTTATCGTTGTCTGCACTTTCATTTCGCAGTGCATTACTTTGATACTCATCTACACCTTCTGTCTTGTCCTTTTTAAAGAGGATTTTTACTGTCAGTAGGATCAGCTTTAAATCAAGCCAAAGCGAATAGTTCTCGATATACTTAATATCCAGACGTACCTTATCATAAGGTGTTGTACTGTATTTTCCATACACCTGGGCATATCCTGTCAGTCCGGCTTTAACTTTGGTACGGAGTGCAAATTCCGGAACAACCTCAACCACTGTTTTCCATTCAGGTCTTGGACCAACCAGAGACATCTCGCCTTTTAAAATATTAAACAACTGGGGAAGCTCGTCCACATGAGCGGCACGGATCACTTTTCCGACCGGTGTCACTCTTGTATCACCTTTTTTGGTGATCTTACTGTCTGCATCATGAACAGACATACTGCGGAATTTTAATACCATAAATACTTCATTGTCCCTGGTGTATCTCGGCTGTTTAAAAAACACCGGGCCACCATCATATAATTTAATACATACTGCTATGATCAGCATAAGTGGGGACGAAATGATAATTCCAATCAGAGAAAACACAATATCTTCAATCCTTTTAAAGAATCTCTGATCGATCGTAAGTCCCTCATTGCGAAGCAGCAGTAACGGTGAATCAAACAGATGAATATCATCTGCCGCACTAAGAAGAATATCTGAGATTTTAGGTGTCACATAAGTACGGATGGATTCCTGATAACAGTACTTCATGATCTGGTTTCTCGCCTCAGCAGGCAGATCACACAAGACCACGGCCTCGTATTCCTTTGCCATCGTATATAATTTCACATATCCGACCTTGTAGCTTACGGACATACAGATATTATACTTATCTTTTCTTGAATTAATCTTCGCGATCAGATCATCCGGCGGATAATTGCCATAGATGACTAACATTCTTCTTGGAGGATAAAGCTTCTGATATAAATTCCTTACCAGCATCGTCCAGATGATACTGAATATGATCTCGATCACTGACATACACACCAGTGGATACACCGATACATAGCTTCGCACTGCCAGAACGACAATAAAATACTCCACAACTGCACTCATGATGATCGCTAATGCATGTGAACTGAATATATCGGAAGCCTCAAGGTAACCAATATGAAATCCGCCCAGACTCTGCGTAAAGAAAAATGCCAGCAAAACATACAGTCCGATAACTCCCCAGTGACCACGTTCTCCAAATTTATTGGTCATCAATGGATTATAGTAAACGAACCAGACGTATGAAAAACACATCATCTCAAAAAGAATCATGATTAAGTTCGCGCAATAATTCAATAAATGTTTATAGCCTTTTCTTTTTTTCATAGCTTCTCTTTTCAATCTTTGTTTACGTCAGCAGAACTGATTTTAAAGCATCAGACCTGTTATATATATACCGGCGTATTATACCAAAATCAGCCGTTCTTTGCAAGTTTTCCCGCCATAGAATCCCCATTCTGTGGCATGTATTCTATGACATGCCAAAAGGCTGTAGAAAATGTTGTCTCCATTTTCCACAGCCCTTCTGTTTTACTTCCCTTGATTCTGTTTATAAACTGTTCATGATCCGAAGCAGCTTCGCACCATAATCTGCATCTGCTGCCCAGCCTTTTCCATACGGATTCTGCGGAATTGCAAGCCATTCGACATATCTGGCTGTTCCACGCGATACATACTGAAAACGCTTATCCACACATGCATTGTTTAATCCATCTGTACTTGCGTATGCTTTTAAGTGCTGTACCTGCGCACGGAGTCCGGTTCTTACATCTGCAAAAGTCTCACCTGCCGCACCGCCACCGACTGCACCGAGTCCTCCAAAGTTACACTGACTCGGCTGCACATCTCCGCCGAATTGTAATCCTCCGGTCTCTAACATAACCTGCGCAAATAATACATCTGCTCTTACACCCTCGGCTTCTGCCTCTTCTTTTAAGATCTTAAAGAATGCCTCCGCAGAATCTGCTCCCTTATCACGGTAAGTATCTGCCGGGAAGGTATAACGTTTATTATAGTAAGATACCATCTGGTCGACTGTCACACTGCTTGTACCCATGATCTCATGCGCTGCAGCTTTTGCTTTTACCGCTGACCATGGTCCGTACATACGGATTCCGTTGCTTAAATCTTTGTATGCTCTTACTTTATAGTAATATGTCGTTCCCTGTACCAGATTGCTGTGTGTAAAGGATGTTGCACCAGAAGTCTGTAATGTGGTATAAGTTCCTTTTTCGCTGACCGCACCGGCAAGTTCATAGCCACTTGCATTTGCAACACTGTTCCATGAGATATTTAATACATTATTATCTCCGAGTGTGATAGAAGAAATACTTCCCTGTTTTAAGACTGCAACCTCTGTTACCTTACTATAACTTCCTCTGCCTGCACTGCCTTTGATCTTATAAGTTGCTGCAATTTTATAGTAATACGTATTGCCGCTCTTTACGCCCTTATCCGTGTAAGTCAGTGTAGATCCGGATGAAATTGAAGCGATCTTTTCAAATCCACTGTTTGACTCGTCGCTCCGGTAAATATCATACCCCTGTGCTTTTGAAACTTTCTTCCAGCCAAGTGTGACCTGATTTTTGCTGTCACTTGTGATCTGGGAGAATACCACCTGTTTGATCGTCCATGCCTTCTGTGCTTTTGAGAAAGATGCCACACCGTTTTTAGCACTGTTGCTCTTATATGCACGAACCTGATAATAGTAAGTTTTTCCGGCTTCTAAGGTTTTATCCTCATATTTTTTCGTATTTTTACCTTTGACCTGTCCGACCTTTTTATAACCACTGTCTTTTGACGTACTCCGGTAAATCTGATAACCGGATGCCCCATCCACGGCTTTCCATTCCAGTCTTACGGAAGTACTTCCGGTTGCCTTGACTGCTGTAATGGATGTAGTTTTTAATGTCTTTGCTGACACAACTGCGGAATCACCGCTGTATCCTTTTTTACCATTTACCTTGTTGATCGTCTCTACCTTATAATAATAGGTCTTTGCAGTTTTTACATTTTTATCCTGATAGGTTGTTTTATTCTTTCCATTTACGGTCGCAATCACATTATAAGTACCATTCTTTGACGTACTGCGTTTGATACGGTAGCCGTAGGCACCGCTCACTGCTCCCCAGTTTACTTCAATCTGATTGCTTCCATTTGAAACAGCATACTTGATCTTCGTCTTTTTCGCAGTTCTTCCTTCCACGGATGCTGAATCACCACTGTAGCAGATATTGTCTCCTGTCTTTACCATCGTTTCAACTGTGTAATAATAGGTCTTTCCTGCTTTTACACTGGTGTCTTTGTAGCTGGTCGTGTTTCCGGATTTAATCGTCTTAACAACTTTGTAAGTACCATCTTCATCGGTACTTCGTTTGATGCGATAACCATAAGCTCCTGTGATCTTATTCCACTTGATCGTCAAGGTCTTTTCATTTGTGGAAACGATTGATGTGATTTTTGTGCGCTTTGCAGTTTTTCCTGCCACCGCGTCTGATGCACCGCCGTATCCTTTTGTACCGCTGTTGACATTATATGCTTCGACCTTATAGTAATAGGTCTTTCCTGCTTTTACAGTATCATCTGTGTAGGATGTTGTCTTTTCTCCTGATACTGTATCTATTTCACTATAACCACTATCTTTCTTTGTGCTGCGGGAAATGATATATCCCTTTGCACCGCTTACCTTATTCCAGGAAATTTTTAATACTTCCTCATCCGAGGATGTGATTCCTGTAATTTTTGCTTTTGCAAGTGTCTTTGCAGATTTTGTGGAAGAATATGCACCGACACCCTGTCTGCCATTGTTTGTATTGTAAGCCTGTACTTTGTAGGTATATGTTTTGTTATTGGATTTTACAGTATCTGTGTAAGTGAGTGTACTGCCGGATTTTACCGTGCCAATCTGATAAAATTTACTGTCACTGCTGTCCTGACGATAGATCAGATATCCCTCTGCTTTAGAAACCTTTTTCCAGGTCAGGGTAATCTTCTTTCCACTCTTTGCCTTGATCTTTGTGAGGTTTGTTTTTCCTAATGCCACACCTGAGATGGGTTTAGAATACTCTCCTGCAGTTCCATCGTTAAATACCGGACGGACCAGATAGTAATATTTTGTCCCTGCCTTTACGGTATCATCAATATAAGATGTAGCATCCGATACTTCGTCAATCTTAGGATAGTTTGTATCATTCACAGTATTACGATAAATTTCATAATAATCGACATTATCGAGACCTGTCCATTTTAATCTAAGACTACCATCCGCTCTCGACTGCGTGTAATTGAGCGTTACGGTCTTTGCTCCTTTTGTCAGACCGAAATACTCTGCGATCGCAGTTGCATCCGCAACACCGAGTGCCTTTAATTTTTCATCAGAACTTAAATATGTATAATAATCATTTGCATTGTCCAAAAAGGCATGCTCGATGATCAGACCAGGAATGCCATTATTTTTACAACGATGGATCAGACCGTAATAATCTGCTGCAGAACCATCCGGATATTTATCATAAGATGCATTTCTAATCAAAGTTCCACGATAATTCAATCCAAGTGCTGCCAATTTATCGCATATTTTCTTTGCAAGTGCCTGTCCATTGCCTCCTACCTGTGCATTATAGTTGCTGTTCGGATAATAAACTTCCACACCTCTCGCTGTTCCGTTTGCAGTATTTAAATGGAAACTGACTAACACATTTGCTCCCACATTCTTTGCAAGGTTTGCACGGGCATCCAGACATGCAATATTATCTCCGCCACCTGCCGGGCAGCTTGCACTCTCTCGCGTCATATAAACGGTAATACCATTATATGTGGATAATTCTTCCTTACAGTAAGTAGCGATCTTAAGTGTCAGATCCGCTTCCTGTACTCCAAAAGCGGACGCTCCCGCATGGGTGCCATCATGTCCCGGATCGAGAACTACCGTCACACTACTGTTTGCACCTTTTAAATGATCCGTGCTGCCGATAACTGCCTTTGAGATTCCCTGCTCTAATACGTTTTCCACGGTATTTTCAGAGACAATTTCGCCATCCTCACTCATGGTAACAACATCTGCGTCCACATCCGCGTAGGCGTCTTCATCATAGAGCACCTGATCCGGATTCGTCTCAGCCTGTTCATTGACACCAAATCTTACATCCATTCCAAGGTCTGATAACAGGATCTCCTGTTTTGTTTTCTCCTGTGTAAACTGCACAGAAGTGATCTGATACTCTCCCGCCTGTCCATTTTCAGAAAAATCCATGGTAAAACGGATCATATCTTCTTCTCGGCCTGCCGCTTTGATCTGATATGTTTTTCCGGTAGTCAGATTCTGATAATTTAAAATAACATCAGAAATCTGCTCATTCCCTGTTCCAAGGCTTAAAACCACATTCTGGGTGCCCGGTGTTTCGACATACGGGGACTCTACCATCATATAGTTCATTTCTGCTGCCTGGACTGTTTCTGTCTCAGTCTCAGTTTCTGTCTCAGTCTCAGTTTCTGTTTCCGTACTTTCTGTCTCGATCGTTTCCGTCTCGGCCGGCTCCTCTGTCTCCGTTTCAGCCGTTTCCGTCTCTGCGGTCTCTGTTTCCGTACTTTCTGTTTTGGTCGTTTCTGTCTCGGCCGGTTCTTCTGTTTCCACTGCCCCGGTCTCCGTTTCCGCAGTCTCTTCTGTTTCCATTACTCCGGTTTCCGTCTCGGAAGACTCCCCCGTTTCCGTTGTCTCTGATTCGGATGATGTTTCCGTCTCATCATTTTCCGTTTCAGATGCCTCTTCTGTCACAGCTGCCTCTTCCGCTGATGACGTTTCCATTGCCTGCGTGCTTTCTGTCTGGACTGCGCCATCTTCTGCCGCACGCACATCTGCCGGCAGTGCTGTCATACTCACGCAGACTGCCATGATTACTGCTAAAATCCTTTTTTTCATTTTCCTGTTATCCTCTTGTATATTTACTGATGTTTTTACACTTCACATCCACCGTTTATTTTATCATAAAACCTCCCCGTTGAATATATCTTGCCAGAATTTTCATAAAATCTTAAAAATACTCCGGCAGGATGATCCCGCCGGAGTATCTCTTTTCACATCTATTTTGCTTTTGTCTTTACGGAAACAACGGAAGAATAACTTCCATATACTTTCTTTCCATTCACTTTGCGGTATGCACGGATCTTATAATAATAGGTCGTCGATTTTTTCAATTTACCGTTTTTGTAAGATGTCGTACTACCTTTGGATATGGTCTTTACTTTACTATATTTTCCATCTTTACTGTTGCTGCAGTAGATTTCATAACCACTTGCACCTTTTACCTTTGACCAGGTCAGTTTTACATTCTTTGCATCCGACGCTTTTGCCTTTAACGTCGTCTTTGCCGGAACCGCCTTTGCAGATTTTACATTCGAAAATCCACTGGTCTGTTCTCCATTCTGTGTCTTAACAACCGTCTTGATCTTATAATAGTATGTTTTTCCGGTTTTTACACTGCTGTCTGTCCAGGAACTGGTGCCCACATCGTCGATGGTTTTGATATTCTGATAATCTCCATCCTTTGCTGTACTGCGGTAGATCTGATAAGAAGTTGCAGCCGGTACAACTTTCCATGAAACTTTCAGTTTATTGTATGCTGTCGATTTTACGGATGTTACGCTTGTTTTTCTGTTCTCAATCTTATTGACGCAGAGTGTGTACTCTTTTTCCACTGCATTTTTCGCATATGCCTGTACTTTCAGATAATAGGTTCCCTTGCTTAATTTGACAGCAGGTGACTCTGTATAAGTACTGCCGGCATAACAATAGATATGATCATAATTCTGATAAAACCGCTTGCCATTTGCATTATATAATGTCACATACCAGCTTCTTCCCGAATCATTGATCTTCTCATGTGCCAGGCTGAAATTGATATACTGCGCTTTTGTGAGTGTAAAGCGATAGCAGTCCTTATCTGACGTATATCCTGTGATCACACCGTTTACCGCTTTGCCGACCTTTATGTTATCTGCAGTTGCCCAGTCACCGTTGTTCTCTGTCTCCCAGCCGGAGGCCGCTTTCTGTGTCATGCAAATCGTATAGTCGCCGGTATAAAGTGTAGATGCCTGGCTGACGCATACATAATATTCTCCCGCAGCCAGTCCTAATTTACATGAGGTAAAGGATGTCTCTGTTCCTGTGCTTGTAAATTTATAAATTTCACTGTTATCCTTATTGTAAAGCACAACATTGTAACAGCTTGCCGTGCTCTGGTTGTTTTTATGTCCGAACTTCAACTGCAGATACCCGGCTTTTGACATTTTGATCTTGTAATAATCTTTGTCTGAAGAACTGCTGATACTTCCATAATAGGTTTTTCCGTTCTTCACACTGTTTGCAGTAGCAGCCGAATCATTCGACTCCACCTCTCTGTCACCAGCCGTTTTTGCTTTGATGCATACATCATAGTTTACCGGATAACTGGTACCGCTTAATAATGTTCCTGCTGAGTTTCCGGTTCCTGCAATTTTGACATAATACTCACCTTTGGGCAGTCCGAGATTCGGTGTGGAAACACTGGTATCCCCGCCGCGGATGTTTGTAGTGTAAACTTCTGTATACTGATCTTTATCTACCTTTCGGATCACACTGAACACAAACATATTTGTGGTCTCCTGACCACTTACAACCGGATGTGTCAGTTTCACATTGATGTAACCATTTGCAGAAAGTGTTGTCTTAAAATAATCCACATCACTGTAGGTACGGATGTCGCCGCTGTACGTGATACCGGAAACAGCCGTATTGGCAGTATCGTAAGTATCGTTGCTCTCGCTCTCCCAGTTGTCTGCGTTTGTCCAGGAAGCATTCAGCTTGTAGGTTTCTCCGTTTGTCCCATAGATTGCAAATGATCCAGACGCATTCAGATATTTCATGCCCGACACTTTCAGATAATAAGTTCCTGCCGCAAGTCCGAAATTGACAGACTCTGTTTTCTCCTCATCCGTCCTGCTCGTCATTGTATAGATCGTATTTCCAGAAGCATCGCAGACTGCTACACTGTAAATATTCGTTGCGAGCTTACTGCTCACTTTATCATGCTGTAACTGAAATGAAAGATATCCTTTTGCAGCCGATGTAATCTTGTAATAATCGGTATCAGAAGTAGAAGAAATACTTCCTGTAATCGTCTGTCCAAGTTTCGTATAATTGTCTGCTGTGGAAATGGAGTCATTTTGTTCCGTTTCACAGTAAATATCTTCATACTGTACACTAAAGCTGTAATCGCTTGATCCTATCGTAAGCACTCCAAGTCCGGTAACCTGCACATAATAGGTACCGGCTTCCAGTCCTATCTTCGCCGTCTGATTCTGTGTATCCTGAAGACCGCTGTTCACAGAAACCATTCCGCCAAACTGATCTGCAATAAAATCAATTTTCCAGGCTGGGCTGTTGCTCGTACTCGATAAATTTGCATGTGCAAATTTCAACTGCACCATACCTGCCTTGCTCATCGTAAATTTATACCAGTGTGTAACTGATTTTCTCGATGTCGTTGCTTTGTAAGTTGTATTTAATCCGATAGATGCCGCCGTTGCATAAGTACTTCCCGGTGTCACGTTCCCGTCTTTCCTTACAACTTCCTCGCTCTCTTCTGTTTCCGTGTCCTCAGATTTCGTATCCCCGATAACCGATTCTGTATTTTCCGTTTCGGTCATCTCAGAATTTTCCACTTCCTGCGTACTTTCGGTTGTCTCGGAAATTTCCGTCACTTCGGTACTTTCTGTTGCCTCAGTATCCTTCACACTTTCCGTATTTTCGGTTGTCTCGGACTCGTTTTCGGTACTGTCAGTTTCCACCGCCTCAGAAGTGTTCTCTTCCCCGTTATCCTCTGTGTCTTCGCTCTCTGCTGTTTCAGAATCATCCAGCGCTTCGGTGTTCTCTGCTGTTTCCGGATTCTCTGTCAGTTCCGTCACTTCTGTTTCATTCTGCCCGCCGGCTGCATATACCACCTGCTCTGCCGGGACCGCCGTCATACACAGGCTCAATGCCATAAGCCATGCGGCAATTTTCTTCCCTGCCTGATGTCTTTTTTTCATCTGGATCTTCCTCCTTGTTTTCTTTGTGCATTTCATTTTCTATTCTCTAAAATATACTGTATAATCATCTGTCTGCCCATAATATGTGTATCCAGCCTCCTGCATTTTTTTCTGATCATCATAGGATTTATCCAAAACAATACAGTTGCTGCCATATTTTTCCGCAACTTCCAACTGATGCTCTACCGCATCAGGAACTGCCACAATTGTTTTACATTCTTCAATAAATTCTTTTTCTTCTTCCTCTTCAAATGTATAATCATCCTGTATCATATGATTGATCAGATCCTCACCGTATAACAACTGCACCGATTCATTTATTTCACGAATCCAGCTGCATACTTCCCTGGGGGCGATCATATTCTTAATATCATGATTTTCTTCGCGTAATAAAGAATCCAGCTCAACCACCTTATCCGGCACTTTATATTGATTTTCTATCACCTGTATTTTAGGCTGTGTAAATAAAAAATACATACTTAAAATTACAAATCCCGCACATCCGGTCAGGCACAATGCTTTTGCCCATATATGCTGATATCCTGATGTCAATTCTACAACAAATGCCGCCACTATAACCGCTGGAACAAGAATCATAAACATCTTTCTATATTCATTCTGCATCCAAAAACTGTTGATACATGTATAACCAAACGGATTTGCAATCAGAAGGAAACATAATATTTCGTATTTTACCAGCTTATTCTTATTTTCATTGATGCGATTTTTTTCAGCTATAAAAAAAAGAATGGCAAACCCTACCAGAGCCAGACTGATTCCCTCCGCTCCCGCACTGCGGAATTCACTTCTGAGCGCCTCAAATGCTGCTATCATTTTTCCACCTCATAATACCCGCCATAATCACTACGGACACCCACACAAACGTTACGATAAAAAATCCCTTTCGATACATCAACTGACCTGAAAGCGCCACTGCTGCATAGGTCAGGATCATAAATATCTGACCAAATTCATTGAAACACCGTGTTTCTTTTTCTTCTCCCAAAAGCTGCAGCACCGTCCATGGCAGCACTCCAAGGAAAAATAAAGTCTGACCATTCCATCCATGTTGAAAAATACCATAATAAAATGCCTTATCCATAAATAAAGGAGTAATATAAAGCAGCCATATCACCGTCATAAACAGGTATTTTTTCTTTGTATCCTTTTGAAACAAACAATCTGCCCATGCTGCATAAATGCAAAAGTAAATTGGAAATACAAAAAACGGAATCACCAGATGAATAAACTTTGCCGGGTTGATCCTGCATATTTCAACACATACCGCATAATACGCATCGACCGGTGATCCTGCCATCTCATCAAGAAGTTCTTTTTCCACAGAGAGCATCTGTGTCCTTCCCGATGTCGGACTGTATACATACAGTGTATCTGTTGTATACATTGTAAGAACAGACTGTACTGTATAATCGTCCGTATCTGCAGGGACGCACACCACACTAAATGCGCTCAGTACCAATATCGCAATCACAGCCAAAATAATGTTTTTCATTTCCGATGTATCCGGCAGTAATCTGATCTCTTTTCGATTCCGGATCATCATTACTATAGCAATGAGCAATACAAGTGCCACGACAATCATCCATATCCGCGTAAGTACAGATAATGTCAGTTTATAAAAAATTGCTATTTGGGCTATTAAAAAAAAGAGGGCAAATAAAATCATGTTTCCCATTAAATATCTATGCAGATTGCGTTTTCTTTTTTCTTTCAATAACTGTTCTGCAATATATCCCGCTGCAACAGGCGCGATGTACCACATCAATGCCATTGCCAGAAATTTTAAAATTAAAAGCAACTTCTTTTGTCCCCTTTCAATTACTGATACAGCGATACAACTCATATCCATCTACAGAATCAACATAACTTAGATTTAAATAACTCAGATAAAAATCAGAATAGTACTCCTTATTACAAACCACAAAATCTATCTCTTTATCCTCAAAGATTTTATTTGCAATATCAACATCGATTTCTACACCATGCATAAACATTGAAACCGCATTTTTCCAGCTTTTTTTCTCTTCTGCCAGATCAATCTTATCCGGCGACTGAAATTGATAAAGATCCATTATTTTATTGGTCACTGGTATAACCAGTTTGGGGTCATACTGGCGTATCCAGTAATACATCTCCGCATCACATAATATTACCGGATTCTCCTTATCCGTATTGTTCTCTATCATCTCTGCAACTGCCACTACAGAGTTATCTACTTTGTATATATTATCATCCGCTGACAATTCAGACATGCTTCCCCCGCATAGAAAAATAAAACACGTCAGAAAAAGCAGCAATATATTGCGTTCTGCCCCCTTTTTTTGTTCTGCAATAAGTTTAGCCGCAAAAAAAGAACACAAGAAACCAACTGGTAAGATCCAGTAAAACCGGATGTACCGATCTTTCCATCCTATCTTATCAAGCAACGGTTCCATAATAAGCGGATTAAATATCGTTATCAGTGCTGCCAGAAACATCCCCACAAATATCTGCAGCATAACTTTGTCTTTCTTACGTGCAATATAAAACAGACATCCAATATACACTACTATATAAAGAACATTCCACCAGCATTGATAAAATCTCCCCACAAAATAATCTAAATCAAGATATCCAAACATTCTCTTCCTCTTTTACTGTAGTATACGAATCATTCCAATCATCAGTCCCGGCATCATACACAACATTGTATTTATCATATATTTCCATTTTTTCTGCACAGTCATGATGACAACCACTCCGATTCCTACCATAGCCGCTATAATAAAAATACCACTGACCGACATTGCCATTCCTGCAGTCACGATCATGCCTAAGATCAACCAGTTACATTTATTATCTATTTCTTTTGCCAATAATACCAAAGCTAATAAAACAAACGGCAAATATATATTACACAGCATGGATTTCGACTCTGCTGTTCTCTGCCATAAATAATATTCCGCTGTATCCGGGAATTCATAACTCAAAATACTCAATGCTCCGTGAATCCCTACCGTCCAGTTTGCAATATCTTCCCTTCCACCTGCAAGACGTCTGGCAGTCTCATAGACAATTAATGAAGCAAATAAAATTTCCACACAGGCTAAAACTCTGTTTACTACCACAAGTGTGTGCATGAAAAAAATTTTCGCCAGTGTTGCGATCAGCATGGGATAACAATCATGTACATAACTCTCATTTCCTTTATAGAGTCCCGTTCTTGCATCATACTGATACATTGTATCTGTATACAATGCATTGGCTGCATGCCCATTATAATAAGAGGTATCATACCCATGTACACTTGCCCCATTGTTCATTCCATATAAGATCAGTAAAAATAACATTACCAGAAGCATCGCAAAACGTCTGTCAGGTTTCTTCCACAATAACACTCCATGATAATGACTCTCATATATACAATACAGGATACAACCTGCAAAAAGCACCGCAAAAACTGCACTTTCTGCATATACTAACACATGGAATGGCAGACCACTCATCTCAATTGGCAGTTCAATCACCCCAAAAACTGCCAGAAATAACACAAAGCCTGTCAGCCACTCAAATTCTATTGTTTCCTCTCTCTTGAACAGGCAGAAAAATGATTTGCCGGTCACAAGAAACAGGATGTTAAGCACGATCAGAACGACCACAACTCCCATGATTGAATTCATATTCAAATTTCTCCTATTTTTCGATATTATAACATAGACCGTCGTTTCATACAAGAATACCGGTTTTACAGGTGTTTTCCACGGCTTTTAATTTTTTTGACCAGTTTTTCCACAATTTCATTGTGCAAAAGCAGCAATACCGCAAAATATACGATTCCTGCTGCCACAATAATCAAAAGTACCATCCACGGACTTTTGCCAAGCAGCCGTTCCATACCAAAAACCACTGCAAGCATTACCAAAAGTGCCATCACAAGTGAAAGTATATAGTGTCTGCTAAACTTTAATACATAATATTTTTTTGCATGCACTAACAATATGGTTGTAACAACCACTTCCGAGAGTACCGACGCAATCGCTGCCCCGTCCTGCTTTAATACAGGGATCAGGGCAAAATTCGCACATACATTTACCACCGCTCCTGTAACGGTAGCACGCAAAATCATCTTTTCCATCCCGGTTGCTGTTAAGATAATATGTCCCAGAAAATATGCAATCGAAAAAATCAGGATCAGAATACTTAAAATCCTTAATGTTGAAATTGCCGGATCAAATGCCTTTCCAAATAAAAGAGGTACCACATATCCAGATGTTGCCATCAATCCCGCAACACAAGGCAGTGCCAAAAGCAGTAGAATCTGTGTTCCCCTGTTAATCAGTGCATTTCCGGTCTCATAATCTTTCTGTTTATAGCACATACTGATCCTTGGATAAAAAACTGCCACAAGTGCAATGACTACCGTATATGTCATACGGACAATTTTTACAGCATTTGAATAATATCCTACATTGGTTTCCCCGTAATAATATTCCAGCATTACCGAATCAAGCATTGTATAAATATCCGTTGCGATCGATGATGCAAGAAGAATCATGACAGGGCGCATATGTCTTCCTATATGGAGTCCTGTGTCCACTGCTATTCCGTGTTTACTGCGGCGGATTCCGTCCAGTGAAATATACTTTCTTAAATTCCATGCATTCCAAAGATTATTTCCTGCCGTGGCAATACATAAGATCAGTGCATAGATCAGATAATCGCTCTCATCTTTTACAAAGAGAAGCATCAGTCCAAACGAGGCAATTTTTACAATAAAACTGCGCACAGAAATATAAACATATTCTTCCATTCCCTGATAAAACCAGTCAATGTTAAAGATATTCAAAATAAGCATCAGCCCCATGACATTAAACAGGGGTCTCCGGTCTGCAAAATGTGGAAAATGATTGACAAATAAATAATATGCGATCGTACAAAGGACAGTGGCCACAAAATTAATAAAAAACAGTTCTAAAAAAGTCCTGCTTCTCTGTTCTTTATTGACATTACTCTGTGCAATCGCCTTGACCCCATAGCTTGGCAGTCCCAAAGAAGCGATCAGCACAAAATATGCCGCGATCGTATTTGCATAAGATACACGCCCCACGCCGGCAGGCAGCAGAACATGTGATACATACGAAGTCGTTATCAGTGGAAAAAGGGCTGTAAAGCCCTTATATGCCATATTGAATATTGAATTTTTAGCAAGAGATTTTTTTTCCATTTTCAGTACCTGTTCAATCGAATCAAGATCTCACGTTTCCAGTAAAACAACAGCCTGTGTAAAAGATCTGTCTGACTGCTTCCACACACCGTGCGAAGCCATTTCAAAGATGTTGTTCCTTCCCCTTCATCTTCTCCGGCATATCGTTTTGCCACCCGGTAAAATCCTTTATTGTATGCCCTGCTGATTGTGCCCGTGGATGTGTGGATCAATGGAATATCACATACATATACTTTGTTTCCTTTTGCACGGGTATACATACATCTTTCCACACCATATAAATGCCAGTTGTCACATAATTTTTCATCAAACGGATGATGTAAAAAGAAATTGGTATGACCGCCAAAAAAACACTCATCCACTGTTTCACAGCCTGCCATGCCGCTATACTCTCTCTCCCCTGCCACAGCCTGTTTCCTGCCATGACGGACTTTTGACAACACACAGGTATGTTCTCTGGCCTGTTTTGAGTCATCCGCCACAGCACCCGCCACGCCAAGAATATCTTCTTCCTGCGTCATGAAAAGATAATCTACAAAATTTCCCAGCATATCTGCATCCGGCAGTTCTATATCCTGATGGGAATAAATCACATATTCCGTTTTTACCTGTACCGTTGCCGCATTCAGTGCTTTTGCGCAGGAACTGTACTGCTGCCTGCAGTTATCGATTCCTATCAGCGTATAATCATAATGCTGCCGCGCCAGATCCTCCACCAGCTTTTTATACTGCTTTGGGTCATTATAGCAGCATACAACTGTCACATCTGCTCTGTCCATATTCTCTGTCACTCTTTCATCAACTTCAAAAATACCCGGTACGACTTCGTGATATTCCCGAAATAAAAAATCTTCGCATCACAAAAATCCTGCATCACAAAATTTGTGGACACTGCCTCCTTGTGCATGCAGCCAATCTCCGGTGCATACAGTAATGTCATGCCGTATTTTCCGGCAAGGTAATAAAGGATCTCCTCCTCCGCATAGAGAAATGTCCCATCATAAAATCCGTCCATCTGTTTGAAAAAATCTTTCGAAAAAACAAGACAGCAGCCATGTAATAGAACATCCTTCATCCGCTCGTCCACGCGGCTGTCCGCCGATACGGCCTTTCCGTCCTCCTCACGCGTGGTAAGATTCTTACTGCCATCTTTGACATCGCGCCCCGTTTCATCCGACACGACACCATAATGGCCTGCAATGGCTTTCTTTAAATGAAACAGTTTGATCAGCTGGAACATCTTACATTTCGCCCAGGAAACCAGGATCTGTTTCCGCATATAATTTAACGTGTACTGCCTGTTTCTCGCCACCGGATTAAAATGTCTGGTGCGGCTTGCATCCACAATATCCCCGCCTAAAATATCAAAGCGCTCTTCCTTATAGATTTCCCGCAGCTTCTCACAGTAATCTTCCTGTTCAAAAATAATATCGCTGTTTGCCGCCACGATAAAATCCGGCTCAAAATGAGACCTTGCATACCGGATGCCAAGATTGTTGCCGCGTGCAAATCCAAGGTTTTTCTCACTTGCGATCACATGCACTCTTTTTTCCCCGGCAAATTCTTCCCGAAGCGACTCCTCACTGCCATTGCCGGAACCGTTATCCACCAGAACAATGCGGATATCCTGCCCCTGCTGCGTCTTTAGAATGGACTCCGCACATGCGGCCGCCTCACGCCAGGTCTTATAATTTAAAATCACAAAACAGATCGTTCCCATATAAATCCTCATTCAAATATTGCGATGATCATGCCGGCTTTCTACGCGCCGGAGTATCTCGTCTTTGTTCCAAGTATAATACGGATATACGGTGTAATGGAACGCACAATGGCCGTTCCAAGTCCGAAGTTTTTATGCAGAAAATGGAACCAGTCGCGGAATGGAAGTCCCTTGCGGCTCTCCTTTAGACGGATCCGTTCCATGCGCGGCAGCGTCTCATCCTGCCAGGTTTTCTGCAGTGTATTATCATTGCACTCGCCGACAAACTTTGGATAAATATGAATTTTATATCCAAGTTTACTGATCTGTAACCCGTAATCAAAATCACCGATACTGTGCTGGTAAAATGGATCGATCCCGACTTTTTCAAAGATTTCACGCGGAATGATGGCACAGTTTGCATTGAAGGTATCACAGTTTACCTCCGGCGCATCCGGGCCTAATTTTTTGTATTTGATCCCTTTGGTGTATTTGATACCGCCGTAACTCAAACCGCCGTTTTCGCCACAGATCGCACCGACTGTAACCTCATCCTTTTTCAGATGTGGTGCCATCTCATCAAAAATGCCCGGGAAGAACTTTGTATCATCATTCATCAGCATATAGTAGTCGTAATCCATATGCGTATTTTTGATGTGTTCGATCGCCTTGTGCATGCCGCCATTCCAGAAATTGCTTCCGTCTCCCTCGATCAGGTCGATCTGATATGTGCCGTCATCGCGCATCTGCTTTAACATCTCACGCGTTCCGTCAGAACTATTGTCGTCTAAGATCACATAGTCAAACGTGACGTCTCTATTTTCTGAGAGTGTTGCCATGCCCCGCTTTGTCAGTTCTTTTCTGTTAAAACAGGTAAAAATTGCAAGTATCTTCATAATTTATTTCATCCTCATTTCCAGGCAGCCTGTTTTGCCTGCCATTCAAATGTTCTATGCCTGTCCGATATAGTTTTTCCGGAATACCACATGGTAGATCCGTTTGATCAGATTCGGCTGTGACTCATGGATCAGTGCTTTTTTCATCGCCTTATGGAGCTCCGGTTTTTCACAGATCTCCTGTGGGAACTCTGTGATCCTGTGATCTGTCATCAGTTTATGGTCGAATACCGGTCCCTTTTCATTGCCGCAGTGGATCCCGGTGCCATCCCAGCCTTCATTGCTGACTAAAGACTTTGTCGGGGATAAGATCAGTCCCTGTTTCCGGAAATTCGTCCAGTACCAGCGGATCGCCCAGGAGTTGGTCTTTTCATCGGTTTTCTGCATTTTCAGGATCTTGTAAAAATCATAGGTATTGTCATAATTAAATGCTTTGCGCAGTTTTTTATCGGAAACCATATCCGTCCAGTCGTCGCAGTCCGCATCGAAATACTTCCAGCGGTCGCTCCAGGTTGCCCATGACCAGCTTGTACCTGATAATGTATTAAAATAGGACTCACACGGGTAGGAAAAAGTATCCCCGAAATGGGAGAACCCGGTAATTCCGGTCACTTTCTGTTCGTTCTGGTAACGGTCTAATCCGTCATTCATAAACAAAAGAAAATAGCGGTTTGTGACAAGGTCATCCTCTAAAACGATCACTTTTCCATATTTATTTACGATCGCGGTCACACCTTCGATCACGTTTTTTGCAAGCCCATAGTTCTGCTCCCTTGCGGTCAGTTCCACGTGACGGAATCCCTGCACAGTCTTTACATAATCACGGATTTCCTGCACTTTTCCTTTATCTGCATCTTTTTTTGCAGCATCAGAAAATACGTACAGATCGGTTTCTTCTGCCAATTCATTCGCTGCAAGTGCCTGAATGGTACGTTTTGTATGCTCCGGCCGGTTGTAGGTAAATAATATGACCGGTGCTAAACATCTTGTTTCTTCCATTCTATTTTCCTTTCTATGCCTGCTGTTTTACCCAGCTTACATAATCACGGATTCCTTCGGTAAGATCCATTTTTTTCTCATATCCGATCTTTTTCAAAAGAGAGATATCTGCACGCCAGTTCTGCGGATCACCGACCTTCGTCTCACCGTTGAACCGCACGATATCCGTTTTTTCTCCAAGCTGTGCGGCATAAATCTCAGCCAGTTCCCGGATAGACACTTCCTCGCCGTTTGCAACGTTAAAGATCTCCTCCGGCCCCTGATATCCTAAGATCAGCTCTAAGGCACGCAAAATATCGGAAATATGGATAAAATCACGTGTCTCATTTCCGGTTCCGAACAGATCGATCCGTCCGGTATTTAAATATTTCTGATAGATGTCCCATAAAAGCTGTTTGCGCAGACCGCTTCCATATGCAGAAAAAATGCGCACACAGCGGATGTGATATCCATGCACCCTGTTATAATAACTGCACAATTCCTCGCCCATCTGTTTATGAAGACCATATGGGGAGATCGGTGAAAGTGCATCCTTTTCCGTAATTGGAAGCTGCTTCGGATTGCCGTAGACACCTGCACTCGAAAAGAAGATGATCTTCGGTCTTTTTTCAAATGACTGCAATGCTAAAAGCAGCTGATATAAGCTGTGCAGATTTCCATCTAAGTCCGCCATCGGATTTACAATCGATGCTCCGACATTTGCACTGCCGGCACAGTGTAAGATCACATCCGGCTGTACTCCGGTAAATATGTTGGCGAGTTCCTGCGAGTCTTTTGACATATTACACTGATAGTAGTGGATCTCTGCTCTATCCTCGCAGTAACGGTCGGCTAGATCAATGCCGGTAATCTCGTAATCTTTGCTGAAATATTCCATGGCGCATCTTCCGATAAAACCATTTACGCCGGTGATGATCATTTTTTTCATGGACAAACCTCCTATAAAAACACTCTCTCAAGTGCCCTCGAATACTCTCTCGCCTCGTGGTACATATTTGCGATTCCCTGTTCCATGTCGCCGGCATATTCGGCTTCATGCTCCGGCAGGGATGCACGCGCTGCAGTGCGCGCGATCGTTTCGGCAAGCTGTTTCGGATCATGTGGATCAAAAAGAACACATTTTTTGTTCTGCTGTTCCTGATGTACCGGGATGTTTGACAAAAGTACAACTTTATCAAGTACTTTCGCATCCTCTAATACGGTTCCCCAGCCCTCACAGAGTGACGGCTGTACGATAAACTGTGCGTTTTTCATGATTGCAAGCTGTTCGGTACGCTCTACAAATCCCAACAGTTTTATATTAGCACAAACCGTGTCTGATTCCATAATTTTTCTTAATTTATCAATATATTCCGGGTTACGGTAATCTTTCAGATTGCCGGTAAATACAAAATCATAGTCACATAATCTGCCCTCTTTCAGGAGACATTCGATTGCTTCTACCATGACGATGTGATTTTTATGCTGCCAGAACTGGTTTGGAATATAGATATAGTTTCTCTTTAAGTCAAATTTGTCACGGACGCTCTGCTCTAATTCCGGTGTGATGGCGCGCACTTCCGGTTCGATGTAAGATACAAAATGTACCACCTCGACCGCGCATCGGTGTCCCGGATAGAAACGCTCTAAATCTCTCGCCGCATCAAAACTGCTTAAAACCATTGGATTATCGCTTCCTGTCATGGCAAGATCATTTTTCTCTTTGTGAGCCAGTTCCTCTGCACCGAAAAATTCCGGCAGGGTTCTGTGCTGGAAATCCGGGATCCAGAAAATCCCCTTCTTTTTAAAGAGTTTTCCGATCTTATTGAGTTCTAAGGCATAGCAGTATTTTACCCCGCCAAACCAGATCAGACGCATCTCATAAAGTGCCAGTTTTATTTTATTATTTCGCTTCAACCATTACCAGCAGAGTGTGTATTTCACCTCTGCCAATGGCGTGGCAGGGAAGGTTT
>OMGY01000609.1_pt1 | contig 40428 bp, 38 predicted proteins | sample 1674461 | NCBI WGS metagenome assembly OMGY01 (sample SAMN05578579, study PRJEB25193) | human gut metagenome | biome: Human Microbiome; feature: human-associated habitat; material: feces | host: Homo sapiens | place: USA:Birmingham | reverse complement strand
GTTATTTTTTTTGCAATTAATTAGTGTTGCACTTGATATTGTAATTTATCATATATAAAAACGTTAATATTAATATGGCGAAGTTTTTAAATCCAATTTACATTAGCTTCTTTTCTAGGAACAGTTCTCTTATATCTAACATCTGGATATCCAATAACTAAGCAAGAAACTATTGTATTACCATCCTTAATTCCAAGTAAATCTAAAATTTCTTTATTGTCTTTAGATGCAATTAATAAAAATCCACTAAAGAAAGTACCAAGTCCTAAAGCATCTGTCATAAGCTCCATATTAGAAGAAGCTAATCCACCATTAATAGGATTTGGAGTAGTAACAAATATTACTGATGGTGCATTAAAAAATATTCTATCATTTTTTAAAGGATCTTCTTTGAATTGATTATAACTATGAATCCACATATTTGCATATCTTTTTAAATGCTCAGTTTCAGGAGTTAAGTTAGCTAATATATATTCTCCTTTTTTCTTTAAGCTTTCATAAGCTAATTCTCTAAGTTCATGTAATTTATCTGTAACTACAGTATAAGAAACATCTTGGCTATTAGTAGAGGTTTGAGTGAACCTTCCAGCTTCAATAATTTGTTTTAGTTTTTCCTTTTCTACTGGAATATTTTTAAATCGTCTAACACTTCTTCTAAATTTAATAAAGTTTAAAAGATTTTCAGCTTCTACAGTGAAAGTTTCTTTATTATAAGGTTTTACTTCAGACATATTATAATCATCAGTTGAAACAGCATCTACAGGACAGACTGCAACACAGTGAGCACATTTTATACAACCTTCATTATTTATATCAGCTTTACCATCTTTTAATGAAATAACACGTGTAGGACAATCTTGAATACATTGTCTACAAGCGATACATTTTTCTCTATCTACTTTAAACATATAAACACACTCCTCTTTTATATTTTTATAGTTAGTATTTTTTGACTTTTATATTCATAAAATTTATAATTAATCCATTAGTTAATAAAAAGTAATGAATCAATATTGATATTATAGCACTATTTATTAGAGTAGGTCTAATTCAATATATTCATAAATGTATAACTAAAAGTTATAGATTTGTTTTGAAGTTAAGGATATATATATAAATTAAAATAAAGTTTTAGATTAATTTACACAATATGTAGTAGTTATATTAATGGAATTAAGAGTATTATAAATTTAAGTTATATTCCTTTAACAAATTAGATAAAAATCAGTAGGAGATATAAAAATGAATTTACAACAATTACAATATTTTAAAGTGATTTCACAAACAAAGAATTTTACTACAGCATCAAATATATTATCAATAACTCAGCCTGCTTTAAGTAAAGCAATTTCAAAATTAGAAGAAGAATTAGATGTACAACTATTTGAAAGAGAAGGTCGTAATATAAAAATAACTAAATATGGAGAAGTATTTTTAAAATATGCAGAATCAGCATTAAATGATATTGAAAAAGGCATAGAGAAAATACATGATATGAAAACAAATAATGATAATATTATTTCAATAGCATCAACTTATTGTATAGGAGCTACATTTATTCCATTTTTAATAAGTAATTTTATAAATTCACATATTCAAACAAGATTTAATTTTAATAATCAAAGTACAGAAGAAATTTTTAAAGATTTAAAGTATGAAAGAGTAGATTTGGGGTTTTTTGATAGTATTGAAAAGATTGATAAGTATTCAGAAATAGAAACAATATTAGTTAAGAAAGAGGAGTATGTTTTAATAGTACCTAAAAATCATCATTTAGCAAATAGGGAGGAAGTTGAGCTGAAAGAGTTAAAAGATGAGTATTTTATAGCTTATAATGATAGGAATAATGAGAAAAAAATATCTTATTCAGAACTTATAGGATATACACCTAAAATAGCAGTTGAGCCAACAGAAGCAACTATGCTTGCAAGTTTAGTTGCTGCAGGAGCAGGAATTGCAATAATTTTAAATACACCAATGATAAATACTAATAAGCTATCTATTATAAAAATAAAGGATTATATTGGACGTAAGAATATTTATATGGGATGGAATAGAAATTCATATTACTCGAAAACTATAGAAGAGTTTAAAAAGTATGTAATTAAAGATTTGAAATAAAAGGTATTACATTAGTAAATATAAAGAAGAAAGAGGAAAAATATAATGAATATAATTGTTAGAAAATATGAAGAAAAATACTTAGAGGAAATGATTAAAATATGGAATGAAGTAGTTGAAACAGGAATAGCATTTCCTCAGATGGAGACTTTATCATTGAATTCAGCAAAGAATTTTTTTGATGAACAAACATATACGGCAATTGCAATTGATGAAGAAAAGTCAGAAGTGTTAGGATTATATATTTTACATCCTAATAATGTAGGAAGATGTGGTCATATATGTAATTCAAGTTATGCTGTAAAAAAAGACTGTAGGGGCCTACATATTGGTGAAAAACTTGTAATTGATTCTTTAGAACAAGGAAAAAAATATGGCTTTAGAATAATTCAATTTAATGCGGTAGTGGCAAGTAATATACATGCAAGAAATTTATATGAACGTTTAGGATTTAAACAATTGGGGGTTATACCGGAGGGATTCTTAATGAAGGATGGACATTATGAAGATATTTGTCCATATTATAGAGAATTATAAAAAGGAGATATTATGGATAAAAGGTATCAATACTAAATAATATAAAGTATTTATATAAATAATAAAGAAAAAATAGTAACTGTGAAACTTTAAGTTTTGCAGTTATTTTTATAAATAGGTAAGGGTAAATTTAGTTGTTATAAATATAAATTCAAATTAAGTTATATTTTTACAAAATATTAATGTATAATTATTTATAAGAATATCTATATCATTTATTAAGTGAATTATATTATGGGGGTATATATTATGAATTACAAATTAACTAGGAATTTGTGGATAATTTCTGGGGTGCTTTTTTTTATAACTTGTATAATAAATATTTTTAGTAAAAGGACATTTGCTTTGATTTTATTAGACATAGTTGTAGTTATTTTATCTTTTATAAATGCTTATATTCAACATAAAAAAATATATCAAAACAAAGATAAGGAGTAAAAAGGGAGGGGTTATTTTGAAATCATTAAAAGTTATTAGTGCAATAGAATTAGTATTAATGGTGTGTAGTACAATAATTAATATTTTAGGATATGCTGATAGAATATCAATGTCTTATGTTAGAATTTTATTTCTTATTGTAATTTTATGTGGGATGATTATAAATTTCCTAATAGTAAGAGAGCAAAGAAAGAACTTAAAAAAATCTAATCCTGAAAATAAAAGTGTATTATTATTACTAGTTGTACTTATAATAGGGACAAGTTGGATAGTATCATATGGATTTGCAATATTCTCGAAATAGGTATTAATAAAAATTTAAATGCTAGCAATGTAGTATAGTGATATTTAGTTTTTCCTTTTGAATGTATCTATAAATTTATACTAAAGTACCATTTTAGTTAGAATGTTTAATGTTATATGAAAATAATGTATAATGTAAAAAACAATTTTTTATAATAGGTTAACTTATATTAATTAAATGATACAAAAGTACCTCTAGAAGGGATAGATTAATATTTAAATCAATCTATTGTGAGTTAAAATAAAAGGAGAGCAGTTATGGAAATTAGGTTAGAGCAATTAGTAGTAAGATTAGAGCAAAAAGATGATTATAGAGAAGTAGAAAATCTAACAAGAGAAGCATTTTGGGATGTATATCGACCAGGATGTAGTGAACATTTAGTATTGCATAAATTGAGAAATGCAAAATCATTTATTAGTGATTTAGATTATGTTTTTGTAGTAGATAAGAAAATTATAGCTAATATTGTTTATACAAAGATGTTTAATGAGAAGGGTGAAATGCTTAATGATGTAATTGCCTTTGGACCAATTAGTGTACATCCTGAATATCAAAAAAGAGGTATAGGGAAGAAGATAATTGAAATATCAATAAATAGGGCAAAAGAACTAGGGTATAAGGCAGTTCTTATTACTGGAAATGATAAGTTTTATAATCCATTAGGATTTGAAGGGGCATATAAGTATGGAGTTACTTTGCCAGGAATGTCTGTAGAGGATAAGGCAGAATTTTTTATGGCAATGGAATTAGAAAAAGGTTATTTATCAAAGCATAGTGGAGTTTATAATTTTGATTCTTTATTTAATGTTACTGATGAGGAGTTAGAGAAATTCGAATTAGAATTTCCAAAGAAAGAAAAAAGGGAGCCAAGAGATACTGATTTATAAAAACGGATGGTTATAAATAAGCAATAGAGGTTTTAAAAGAGGGGTAATACATGAAAAATATAGGATATTATAATGGGGAATATGGATTAATAGAAGAAGTAAAAATACCAATGCTTGATAGAGGAATTTATTTTGGAGATGGGATTTATGAAGCTACATTTTCGATAGGTAATAAAATATTTGCATTAGATGATCATTTGGACAGATTATATAGCAGTGCATCATTATTAGATATTAATTTACCTTTTACTAGAACAGAAATAATTAATATATTGGAAGAGTTAAATAGTAAGGTCGATTCAAAAGTAAAGTTTATATATTGGCAAGTAACAAGGGGGACAGCACCTAGAAAGCATATATATAATAAAGAAATAAAGGGCAATCTTTATATAACAATAACTCCATTTGCTGAAGTTAAGGATTATGAAAAAAGCTTAAGCTTATTACTGTTGAAGATACTAGATTTTTACATTGTAATATAAAAACATTGAATTTAATTCCAAATGTTATGGCTTCTCAAAAAGCAGATGAAGCTGGATGTGATGAAGCGGTTTTTCATAGAGGAGATATAGTAACTGAAGCATCACATAGTAATGTTCATATAATAAAAGATGGTGTATTTAAAACTCACCCAACTGATAATTATATTTTGCCTGGTATTTCAAGAAAACATATAATTGAAATTTGTAAGAATAATAATATTAAGGTTGATGAAACAGCATTTACAGTAAAGGAAATGATGGAAGCAGATGAGGTATTAGTAACTAGTTCAAGTAAATTAATAGTACCTGCTTGTGAAATCGATGGAATAAAGGTTGGGGGAAAAGCCCCTAATATAGTTAAATTACTTCAAGATGAATATTATAAAAAGGTTGATTTAGAAACAAGTTTGTAAAATTAAAAAAATAATCAGAGCTTAGATAATGTAGAAATATATTTATCTAAGCATTTTTTATTGGAGTTATTTAATTTGAAATTTTTATAAGAAGTTTATTTTATAAATAAGGTTGAAATAAAAAAATAATATATATAGCTAAAATGCAAAAAAGAACACTTGTTCATTAAGTTTTGTTGGTCTATAATATATCTATAGATTATTAATAAAGCTGGTGATTAAAATGGATATTAATGAAAAGCTAAGAATTTTAAGTGGTGCTGCTAAATATGACGTGTCTTGTTCATCTTCAGGCTCTAATAGAAGTTCAAAAAAGGGTGCAATAGGTTCAGTTTCATCAAGTGGGATTTGTCATAGTTTTACTCCAGATGGACGTTGCATATCTTTACTTAAAATATTATTAAGTAATTGTTGCATATATGATTGTGCTTATTGTATAAACAGAAAATCTAATGATGTGGAAAGAGCTTCTTTTACAGCTGAGGAAATAATAAATTTAACTATGAATTTTTATAGACGCAATTACATAGAAGGATTATTTTTAAGTTCGGCAATAATTAATAGTCCTAACTTTACTATGGAGTTACTTACTACAGTAGTTGAAAAACTTAGGGTAGAATATAATTTTAGAGGATATATTCACTTAAAGGCAATTCCAGGTGCTGATGAGGAACTTATTAAAAAAGCAGGTTCATATGTTGATAGAATGAGTGTAAATATTGAATTACCATCATCAAATTCATTAAAGCTTTTAGCTCCAGAAAAGAAAAAAGAAGAAATATTTAAGCCAATGAGTTTAATAAAAAATAACATAATCTCTAATAAAGATGAACGTAAAAGGTATAAATCATCACCAATATTTGTACCAGGAGGACAAAGTACACAGCTTATTGTTGGTGCAACAAAGGAAAATGACTTAAATATATTAAATTTAACAGAAAATCTTTATAATAAATTTGATTTAAAAAGAGTTTATTATTCAGCTTATGTACCAGTTAATAATGGTGGAAACTTACCAGAAATTAAAAATCCACCAACACTTAGAGAACATAGGTTGTATCAAGGGGATTGGCTTTTAAGGGTATATGGATTCAAGGCCAATGAATTATTAGATGAAAAGAATCCTAATTTTGATATTAATTTTGATCCTAAAACTACATGGGCTTTAAATAATATAGATAAATTTCCAGTGGAAGTGAATATAGCATCATATGAAATGTTAATTAGAGTACCAGGAATAGGAATAAGGGGAGCAAGAAAAATTATTAGTGCTAGAAGAATAAATTCTTTAGATTTTATAGACTTAAAAAAACTAGGAATAGTAATAAAAAGAGCACAATATTTTGTTACTTGCAAAGGAAAGTATTTTGGAGCTGTTGCTTTTGATGATGTTAAGATACGAAGTGCATTAAAACCTAAATTTGATTTAAATATTATTGATGAAGATGTTGAGCAAATATCATTTTTTAATAAGGATATAGGAAATATTATTTTAGAGGATAATGGCAGCTATTCTACTGAAAAGAAAGTTTTATTATTAAATGATAAAGATACGTCAATAAGTGGGGAGTTATAAGAGGTGATAATATATTGAATTCATATTTATATGATGGAAGCTTTGAAGGTTTTTTAACATCTATTTTTTATGCTTATAGCTGCAAGGATAGTTGCATTATTGTAAAATCAAAAGAATATATTCCAAATTTAATAGATGAAGTAATAGATATAAATACAGAAATTGATAAGTTTGAGAGAGTTTATAAAAGTATGTCTGAAAAGCTTAATAATAATGTTTTAAGAAATGTATATTACTTATACCTTAGTGATATACAAGGATCAGAAAATCTTGCATTAGATTATTTAAGATTATGTTACAAGTATGGAATAGATATTAACTTAGCTAAAAATAATGAAACAATAATTTTAGTAGATAAATATTGCAAAAGAGTAAGTAGAGAAGCACATAGTTTTACTGGTTTTGTAAGATTTAAGGAAATAGGTCCTTTAAGTTATTATTCAGTTATTGAGCCAGATCATAATATATTACCTATAATATTAAGGCATTTTACTAACAGGTTTTCTGATCAAAATTTTATAATACATGATTTAAAAAGAGAAAAGGCAATAGTTTATAACACAAAAGAAGCAATTATTACAGACTTAACTAAAGAACAGGGAGAAAAGTTAAGTAATAAAATTGATGATAGTGATTTTGAAAATTTATGGAGGACTTTTTATAATTCTGTAAATATTGAAGAACGTAAAAATCATAAATGTAGAAATCAGCATATGCCAAGAAGGTATTGGAAACATTTAACGGAGTTACAGTAAATAGTAACTCCTTTTTAGTATATAAAAAATTAAATGTTTACATAAAGATGTTGACTTTGTTTAAAGTTAAAAAGATAATTAAATTGTAAATAATGGTAGAGGGGATAGAGAAATGAATCATGTAGCAAATAATAAAAAATATGAAGAGGTAAAGTAGCATTGGGGGAAAGTTAAATAAAATTTTTGGACATTAAAGGTCCAGAAAAATGGGAAAAGGTGAGAATTAATGGATGGGTCTATAAAAAAGAAGTTAGAGAAAAGAAATGAGAGAATAATTAATGCAGTTATAAAGAAGGCAAATAGTATTTGTCCAGAATCCATTGCATTAATAGGGGTTTATGGTTCATTTTATACTGGAGATATACATGACAAGTCAGATTTAGATTTATGTATTGTCATAAATGATGATGAAGGATGGAAACTTTCTTCATGTTTTATTTTAGATGATGTTGCTTTTGATATTTATTGTACACCATGGGATGCACTTGAAGATATGGCTGAATATAAAAACCCTTATATTACAAAGCTTTTAGATTTAAATGTTTTATATATTAAAGAGAAAAAGTTCTTAATAAGATATGATGAGTTAAAGTTAAAGGCTATAAAAAGATTAAAAGAAAAATTTTCTATAAAGGATAATGAAAATGCTGAAAAGCTTCTTGAAGAAGGAATTAAGGAATATGCTAATATAATGCTTAGTAGTGAGTATGGAGAATGTAGATATAAGGTAGCAGGAATGCTTTATAATATTGAACAAGCTATTTATATATATAATAAAAAATATATAAATACAGGTGTAAAGAGAATTCCTGAAGAAATATCAAAAATGGAAAATTTACCAGAAGGGTTTATTGAATTATATAAGAAGCTTATTGAATCAGAAAATATTGAAGAAATGAAGAATATATCAACAAGATTAATGAAATCTATGAAAGATTTTTCAAGTGTTATGAGAGCTAAGGTTACTACTAAAAAAACAATAACAGAAAATGATATTAAGGGATCTTATGAAGAAATTTACTCTAATTGGAAAAATAAGATGTATCATGCTGCTGATATAAATGATACTTATTTATCTTTGAACACTGCTGCAAGTTGTCAGGAATTTTATGATGATATGTATAATGAATATAATATTAAAAAGGTTGATATTATGAAAAAGTTAAAAGATAATAATTTAAAGGAAGCAGCAAAATGTTTTGATGAAGCTATGGAAGAATATAAAGAAAATTATAATAGGTTAAATATCGATGTTGTAAAATATAATGATTTAGATGAGTTTGAAGAAAATTATTTACAGTCTTAATAAAATGGATTATATATTTGATATGGATAAATAGATTAGCCCTAGACGTGAACTACTAATTAGTTTAGTTTGCTTCTGGGGCTAATTTATATAATATCAAAAGGATTTTTACTCAACATTGCCTAAAAGCTCTAACTCTAACTCAGCTAATTTTAAATTTGCATCAATAACAGAGTAGCCATTATTTATAAAATAAATTATTAAGCCATCACGAGCATTTTTAGAATATAGCTTATTAAATCCTGCAAGGGTAAGGCATCTGTTAGATTCATCAATAGATAACTTGCAAGCAAGGCAGAGTTTTAATACATTATCTCTACTTGGGTTTTTTGTTCCATTTAGTATTTGATAGCCATAATTTCTATGAATATCAGCATTAGCAATAAGTTCACTCTTTTTTATTTTTTTAGAAATTCTTAAACTATCTAAATACTTAGAAAATGTTAATTTAGGAATTGGTGAAAGTGTATTTTTAATAAAATTATCAAGCTCACTTTCAGAATTAATATTATTAATTATATTATCAAGTTCAGTAGTATTATTATCTAACATTATTATTCTCCATTATTATTTTTATACTCAAAATTGAGTAATTCATATAATAATGATAAAATAAAACTTGCTAAAAATCAAATAACTAAGGGGTAGAGGAGTATGGAAAATGTTAGCTTTGATGAAATAGAATCAAAGTACAGTGAGCTTACAGAACTTAATAATTCAGCAAAAAGTAATGTATATTTAGTTAGAAGTGAAGTAGATGGAAGAATCTATATAAAAAAGGAGTTAAAAAATTATAATATTGACGTATATAAACAAATAATGAATATAGAAAATTTCTACATGGCTAGAGTATATGAAGTATTTAAATGTGAAGATTCATTAATAGTAATTGAAGAGTTTATTAATGGACAAACATTACAAGCTATATTAGACAATGAAGGACCATTAGAAGAAACAAAAGCAATAAAATATATGATTAATTTATGCTCGATTTTAGATGTTTTACATAATTTAAATCCAGCAGTTATACATAGAGATATAAAGCCTTCTAATATAATAATAGATAATAATGGAATATTAAAGCTTATAGATTTTGATGTTTCAAGAGTATATAAAGAAGAAAGAAATATGGATACGCATATATTAGGAACTAAGGGGTATGCGCCACCAGAGCAGTTTGGTTTTGAACAAACAGATTGTAGAAGTGATATTTATTCAGTTGGGGTAATGCTGAATGTATTAACTACAGGAAAGCATATAAAAGAAGAGCTAAATGAGGGAAAATTAAAAGGAATAATTAAAAAGTGTACAAACATTTCACCAGATAATAGGTATTCTAATGTAAAAGAATTAAAAAAAGCTTTAGAAAATGTTTTATACTATAAAGGACAAGAAGAGTATAAAGAAACAGTTATTAAATCTGAAAACTCTGAGCCAGAATTTATAAAAGATAAGTATAAACAAGAAGAAGAGGAAAGAGTATCAATTTCTTTAAATGAAAATAAATATACAAATGAAAAAACTAAAAAGGGAGTTCCAAAAATAAAAGAAAAGGAAGCTTCAAATAATGAAAATTTATTTTCAAATAAGGAGAAAGTATACAATAATTTTAAGAAATCAAATGAAAAAGAGAAATTGAACTTAAATAAATTTGGTGGAAAGAAGAAAGTTAATTTAAATAAAGCAGATGAAAAAGAAAAGCTTAATTTAAATAAAATAGATAAAGAAGAAAATTTAAATTCAAATTTAAATAAGGGAAAAAAACATAAAAAAATTAATATAATATCTGAAATGAAAGATTTACCAGGATGTGGGGCTAGGAATCCTTTTATGATATTGGGAGCAAGTTTATGGTACTTATTTTTAGCCTTTGGATTCTTTTGCAATTGGGGAAGTGGTGATATTACATTAATTTTAGAAGATATATTTGTTGTAGCTTTATTATTATCATTTACTTTATTTAATGGAAATTATAAAAATATAAAAAGTAAATTACCTTTGACTAGAAGTAATGTGAAAAATAGAGTGATAGCAGGTGTTATTATATATAATATTGTTATTTTTATGATATATGGAATTATCACAGAATTAATTTAAAAAAATATTAAAATGTATGCTGACAGCATAACAAAGGCCTTCAAAAAGTAATTAAAATAATATTATCAAGTGAAGTTAATATTATTATTTATTTTTTGGAGGTTATTTTTATGGAGAAAAAAGTTAAAAAACCAATATGGAAAAAATGGTGGGTATGGATACTTGCTGTTATTATAGTCGGTGCAATCACATCAGGAGGAGAAAGTGATAAGACTACTGATTCTAGCAATAATAGTAATCAAGGTATTGTAGTTCAAGAAGAAAGCGCTGATACAGCACAAGAAGTAAGCATAGATACTGCAAATGAAGAAAGTAATACAACTAAGGAAGAAAAGAAGAATACTAAAATTAAAGCTGGAACTTATAAAATAGGTGTAGATTTACCAGCAGGAGAATATATATTTTTTGCAAAAGGAATGGGATATATAGAAGTTGCTTCAGATTCAACAGGAGCATTAGATAGTATTATTTCAAATGATAATGTATCAGGTCATACTTATATAACAGTTTATGATGGGGAATATCTAAAACTTAGAAGTGGTGAAGCTTATGCAGTTGCAGATGCGCCATCAGTAGTACCAAGTGATGGAATATATAAAGATGGAAAGTATATTGTAGGGAAAGATATACCAGCTGGAGAGTATAAGGTAACTGTTAATTCAAATATTGGTATGGGATATATTGAAGTGTCTAGTGATAGTAGAGGAGTTCTTGATTCAATTATAACTAATGATAATTTAATGGAAGATTCTTATATAACAGTACAAGATGGACAATATCTAAAATTATCTGGAGCTGAAATTAATATAAATTAGTTTGGAAGTAGAGGAAAAATTGATGAGTTATGATGGAGAGAAAGAAAATATTGCAGAAATTTTAGAAAAAGTTTTTGATAAATTTGAGAAAGAATTAAATGAAATGAGTCCAGAGGAAAAAGGTTCAGAGTTTGAATATGGGAAGTATATGGTTATATCTGATAAGGGACAGGAGACTGAAGAAGTCTATGGAATTTTTGATTATGAAATTGATGCATTAAGAAGATATAACGAAGTTAAAACTAAGAAGAGAAAGAAAAGTGTGTGTATTATTAAAGCTGATATAGAATTTATTTATTTAGAAGGAGTTAGATTTATTTTTGCTTATAAAGAGGTTTAAATAGATAGGCGAATTTAAATATAAATATAGATATGCAGATAAATATAAACAGATAGAAATATAATATGAAAAATATTTATAATCCCCATAGATAAACAATAAGTTTATCTATGGGGATTAGTTATGGAATCTAAAATTAGAAAATAAATTAGAAGTATGTAAATAAGTTTGTTTAAATTGTATAAAGTCAGCTGATTTTTAGTAATAATTAATATTATAAAGTGAAATTTTATAATTTCACTTTATAATATTAAGGTTTGTTAGCAACTAAATATTAATGTTTATAACCACTTCCCGCACCAGTTCTAGCTTTAATTTCATGAAGATTAAATTTTCTATCGGAGTTATGGAATAATGCATGAATTCTGTGGCTTTTATGAGTCATTGATTCATTAGAGGTAGTATTATTTGAATTATTTACAGCACTTTTACTATGATCTTTATAGCCATTACCAGCACCAGTTTGTGCTTTTATTTTATGTATATTAGCTTTTCCTTCGATTTTTGTTACTACATCATAGATATTATGACTTTTATGTTGGACTTTTGATACATTATCATTAGATGGAATAGTAGTATATTTATGACCACTTCCAGCACCAGTTTTAGCTTTAATTTCATGTAAGTTTAAATCACTTCCATGCTCATTAAAAACCTCATTTATCTTATGACTTTTATGTGTTGGATTATTGTTATCTATCATTTCTGATGGTGTTGTATTAGTAGAACTAAGTCCATTACCAGCACCAGTTTTAGCCTTTATTTCATGTAAGTTAAGATCTTCATCACTTTTATTTATTACTTCAGATATTTTTTTGCTTTTGTGTGTACACATAATAACCTCCTTAAAATAAAATACTTTTATTAATATTGTTTTGTGTTTAATTCAAATTTTAATACATGAAGTTTATGGATGAATATGAATTAAATATGAAAATAATTAACCAATAAATCACATAATATTTAAGGATAAATTTAATGTAGGAGATTATTTATCGTTATGACTGAAGGTTTTAAAATTGAAAGTTGAAAGTTCTTTAAATAACTCAAAAATCATAGTTTTAATTTCCTTATCTACATGCTTTGCAGAATCCCATATAAGAGGAAGATTTTTTTTCCAATCATGAAAAATTTCAATAAAACTTTCAGATTTAGTACAAGTAAAAATATCAAATAAACCATCAATAAATAATTTTCTCTTTTTATCATCAATATCTTTTAACCATTGATGTAAAGTATCACAAGTATATTTAGAACCATGAGAAATCTTTTCTAAATAAACAAAATCAGAGTCCTTTATTTCCCAGGAAAAAGGATCATGTTGTCCTATGCCTCCAATTTTATTACTTTTTATTACATGATAATCTTCATGGTTTTCTAGAAGCATTCCTATAAGCGAAGAATATGGTAATGTTTTACTTATCTTATCTTGTATCTTAATAAAAGCATCACTTTTTATAACTTCTTCTCGGAAACCAGGACCATCATGACTAAAAATTTTTTTAATACGTGGTGATGCTTCAAAATCACAATGCATAGAAGCATAAACAGCAATATTTCCACCTTTAGAATGACCGCCTACATAAAAATCATGAGGAATTAGTTTTGAAATTTTATTTATATAACCAACTCCTTCTAATTGAGAGGGAACTGGAATAGTAAATGCCATGTTAAAGTCTTCTTTCCAACCAACAATGCTATAATCTGTACCACGAAAGGCTATATAAGCTAAATTTTCATTTAAAATAAATGTTGTTGCAGAAAATTGTTTTTCAAAAATTGGATCAGTTTTTGATATATGATAATTAATTTTTATATTTCTAAATCTAGGATTAGAGCAAAGATTAAAAAGCAAGTCCTTAGTTTGCTCTGCATAAGCAATATCCTTAAACATTTTAGGAAAAAACTCAGCTTTTAGTAAATCTTTTAAAAGTATTGAATCACTATTACTATCTATTGTTCCTATTAATTCATCAAGTTTTATGTAACTTAGTTGAGAAAGGATTAATGAATCTACATCATTAAATTCTTTTATATCCATTGTATGTAATTCGGTTTTAGCATAATCTATAATATTTTCCATTTTAAACTCCAATTATAAAAATATAATTATTTAATATTTTTAAAATAAAGATTATTAATTTATAAAAAAGTATTCTTAATATTGTTTTATCTAAATTAATAGGAAAGATACATTAAATTAATTAAGATTTGTAATTTTTATAAAGGAGAAAATTATATTTAGAAACTATATATGAATAAGTAGTTGGATTTTTTATTAAATAATAAAAGGCTTTAATGGTATTATAGCAATATGAAAAGAAAGCTAATAATACATAATCATATATCAATTATTAAAGACGTAAAATAGTTTAAACAATTATTTTATGTCTTTTTTATTATAAAAATTTTTTTATATTTATTTATAAATTAATCAATGGAATTTTGTGGGAGAGAGTTATGTATGATTTAGGAATTAAAAATGGAACAGTTTATTTAAATGGAGGGTTTTTCAATTGTAATATTTATATAAAGAATGGTGTTATTACTAATATTACAAATGAAGATTTAGGGTGTAAAGTAGAAGAAAATGCTTCTGGAAAGCTAGTACTTCCAGGTTTTATTGATCCTCATGTTCATTTTAGTTTAGGGGTAGGAAGTAATATATCTAGTGATGATTTTTATACGGGTTCAATTAAGGGGGTGCTTGGAGGAGTTACAACATATATTGATTTTTTAGATCCTATAAAAAGTGTAGAAGAAATTGAAGAAGCATATAAAAATAGAATGAAATTAGCAGAAAAGAGTGTAAGTGATTATGCTTTTCATACAACTATTGCAAATCCTAAAAGTTCTCCAGAAGAAATAATAAAAGCAGGTATTGAAAAGGGGATTACATCTATAAAGTTATTTACAACATATGCTGACACAGATAGAAGAACATATGATAAATACATATATGATTTATTAAAGCTATCAAAAAAGTATAATGTTAGGGTTGTTATTCATGCAGAAAATGATGAGTTAGTAAGTGATGATAAAAAAGTAAAAGTCAAAGATCATGAAGTTTCAAGACCAGTAGTTAGTGAAGTAACAGAAGTTTTAAAGCTTGCAGAAATGGCAAGGGAAACTGGAGGGTTATTATATATTGTTCATGTTAGCTGTGGAACTACTGTAAAGAGATTGAAGGAGTGTTTTTCTAAAGAATTAAAATCAAAACAAATTATTTTAGAAAGTTGTCCACATTATTATTTATTTAATAGTGAGATATATAAGGGTGAAGAGGGATACTTATATCTTATGACACCACCATTAAGGCCTGAAGAGGAAAGAAAATTATTATATGAACAAATAGATTTTATTACAACAATTGGTACAGATCATTGTCCATTTGCAAAGGAATTAAAAAATAAAAAATATACAAGTGAAATTGCCATGGGAATAGGTGGAATACAGTATTCTTTTCAAAATATGTATACAGAGTTTGGAAGAAAAATTATTTCTAAATTTACAGATGGACCAGCAAAAGCATATGGATTGTATCCACAAAAGGGAAGTTTAATGGTTGGCTCATATGCGGATATTGTTATTTATGATGAAAATATAAAAGAAGTTATAAATGACAGTGAAAGTATTTATGATGGGAAAAGTATGAAAGGTAAAATTGAAAAGGTATTTTTAAGAGGAAAGCTAATAGCTGAAAAGGGAAAGGTTTTAGAAAGTAAAGGCTCTTATGTGAATAGAAATGAAATAAGCTTATTTGATAATAATAGTAGGTTATAGAAAAGTGTGAATACTTAATTACAATATTTAAATAAAGAGAAAGTAATGGTAAGGTGAAGAGAAGAATAAACTAAATTATGGAAGAGAATGGGAGGTAAATTATGAGTGATAAAATGACCCCTATAACATTTAAAGAACTTTTAAATCAAGCTATTAAAGAATATAAAAGAGAAAAAACTATATATTATGTACCAGTATCAAAAGAAAGAATTAAAAGTCCAATAGGTCCAGCTGCAGGGCCCCATACGCAATTAGCTCAAAATATATTAGCAGCTTATGCAGGTGGTGCAAATCACTTTGAATTAAAAACAGTTCAAGTATTAGAAGGTAAAGAACTAGGTATTTTAAAACCTTGTATTTATGTAGAAGGAGAAGCTTATAATACTGAATGGTCTACAGAGTTAACTGTACAAGAGGCTTTAGAAGAATATATAAAAGCATGGTTTTTACTTAAATTAATTTCAAAAGAATTTAATATTAATGATGAAAATGATTTTGTTTTTTATATGAGTGTGGGATATGACTTAAAAGGTATTAAATCAAAGAAAATAGATAACTTTATTGAAGGGTTAAAAGATGCTTCAAACACAGAAATATGGAAAGAATGCAAAAAATATTCTCTTGAAAACTTAGATCTATTTGAAAATGTTACAGCAGAATATATTGAAAATATAACACCTAATATTTGTAATACTATAACCTTGTCTACAATGCATGGATGTTTGCCAGAAGAAATTGAAAAAATAGCAGAGTATTTATTAAATGAAAAAGAATTAAGTGTGTATATAAAGTGTAATCCAACATTAGTTGGATATGATAAAGCAAAGGAAATATTAAAGGGGCTTGGATATGATTATGTTGTTTTATCAAAAGAAGCTTTTGAACATGATATTTCTTTTAAGGAGTTAACTGATATTATTAGAAGATTAATTAAAATTGCAGAAAATAAAAACTTAGTTTTCGGAGTTAAATTAACTAATACATTTCCAGTTAAGATTACAAGAAATGAATTACAGGGAAATGATATGTATATGTCTGGTCCACCACTTTACCCATTTTCAATAAATGTTGCAGCTATGATAGCAAAAGAATTTAATGGCGATTTACCAATTTCATATTCTGGGGGAGCTGATGTAAATAACATAAAAGATATTTTAGACACCGGAATTTATCCAGTTACAGTTTCAACTTTGTTATTAAAGCAAGGGGGATATAAAAATATTACAAGATTAAACGAAAAATGCAAGGATTATAAGAGAGGCAAGATTACAAAGATTAATGTAGAAAAATTAGAAGCACTTGCATCTAAATCAATTTCAGATTTTAATTATTCAAAAAATATTAAAAAGAAGGCTGAAATTAAAGGTGGAGATTATAGCGAGTTTTGCTCAAAGTGCAAAAACTGTGTTGATGTCTGTCCTAACAGGAGTAATAAGTTAGTTAATGTGGATGGTAAGAAATATACAGTTCATATTGATGATTTATGTAATGAATGTGGAAATTGTGCTTTGTTTTGTATTTATAATCATAGTCCATATAAAGAAAAGTTTACTATATTTAGTTCAAAAGAAAATTTCGATAATAGTAAAAATAATGGAGTTTATTTAGATAAAGATATGTTTTTAAGAACTAATAAAAGAGATGTTTCTATAGAAGAAGCTAATGAGTATAAGAAAATTTATAAAGCAACAAGGAGAGATATTTAATGAGTTTTGAAATAGTAAGCTATGAGAGAAAAAAAGAAAAAGTTTCTGTGAAACATTTAGGATTAGAGACTGCAAAAAAAGTACAAAGATTTCACTCAAGCTTTCCAATTTATAAAAAAACACCTTTAGTAGAATTAAATAATTTAGCAAAGGAATTAAAGGTTAAAAATATTTATGTTAAGGATGAATCATATCGTTTTGGTTTAAATGCCTTTAAGGTGCTTGGAGGAAGCTTTGCTATTGGAAATTATATAGCTAAAAAGTTAGTTGAGGATATTGAAAATATGCCTTATGAAAGAATGATTTCTAAAGAAGTAAGAGAAAAGCTAGGAGATTTGACTTTTATTTCAGCTACGGATGGAAATCATGGTAGAGGAGTGGCTTGGACAGCTAATCAATTAAAGCAAAAATGTGTGATTTATATGCCAAAGGGAAGTGCAAAAGAAAGATTAGATAATATTCGTGCTGAAGGGGCAGAAGCTGAAATTACAGAGCTTAATTATGATGATGCAGTTAGATATTCTAATAATTTGGCAGAAAAAAATGGATGGGTAATGGTTCAAGATACTGCTTGGGATGGATATGAAGATATTCCAACTTGGATTATGCAAGGATATACTACAATGGCTTATGAGGCTTATGATCAATTAAATGGAGTAAAGCCAACACATATTTTTGTACAAGCAGGAGTGGGATCTTTTGCAGCTGCAGTACAAGGCTTTTTTGGTGATGTTTATGGTGAAGACAGGCCAATTACAACAATAGTAGAACCAAATGAAGCAGCTTGTATTTTTAAAACTGCTAAAGCTAATGATGGTAAAATTCACCCAGTTACAGGGGAGATGAAAACTATTATGGCAGGGCTTGCTTGTGGGGAACCAACAACAGTAGGATGGAGAATTTTAAAAGATTATGCTGATAACTTTATATCTTGTCCAGATTATGTAGCAGCACAAGGAATGAGGATTTTAGGCAATCCATTAAAAGGTGATGAAAAAATAATTTCTGGGGAAAGTGGAGCTTCAAGCTTTGGATTTGTAAGTGAAGTTTTAAGAAATAAAGATTTAAAGTGGCTTAAAGAAGAATTAATGCTAGATGAAAATTCAGTTATTTTATTTTTTAATAGTGAAGGAGACACGGATAAAGAAAATTATAGAAAAATAGTATGGGATGGAGAATATACGAGGTAAGAAATAATAAAAAAATTGATAAAAAATAAAAGTGCTGTAAAGCTTGATATTTCAAGTTTTATAGCACTTTTCCTATACTCTTATAATACCAAAAAATAGCGAAAATTTCAAGTCTAGTACTTGTGTAGCAACAGTAGTAAGCTATATGAGAGGTGATAGGAATGAGTGAAAATTTTGCTTTAACTATTCAAAATATGAAGAAAAAACAATTAGCAATGGAAATAAAAAAATGTAATGAAATTACAATGAAATATGGAGTTACATTGTCAGATACACAAATTGAAAATTTAATTAATAAAAGATTTGAAAGTTTAAAGAATACTGGAAGAATAGAATTTGGAGATGGTATTTTAAAAGAGTTAATTGAAGCATTTTGTGATTCTCCTTATATTATTCAGGAAAACTATGAAGAAACACTAGAAGAACTACAAGATATTTTTTATTTTTTTAAGGGAGAAGCTATGGATCAAATAGCTGATGATGAATTAATAGAATTTATGAAAGAATACTTTAATGGTGAGTGTCAAGGAGCAATAGAGTACTTAAGTGGAACAAATCTTGAAGAGTTGTGCCGTAATACTAGATATGGATTAAATAGAGAAAGATAAAATAACTTAAGGTTATAAAAGGAGATACTATGGTGGAAAATAATTTTTATTTAGAGCTTTTAAATAATTCAAACCTAGCTAATATAAGTAATGAAGAAAAAGAAATGATGCAAATAAAGCTTTGTACTTTATTAGGAAAGGTTACAGAGAGATATACTATGGGAGATAGCTCGTCAGTTCCAGTTGAAATTGCTGAAGAACTTTTAAAGTCTATTACTTTTTTATTAAATAAGGAAATGAAGAATCCACAAAGTATAGTAAAATTAATAGAAGAAGATAAGTCTGAAGATATCTTTGTAGATAATAAATCTATGGATGATGAAAGATTAAGAAAGTTAATAGACGAAATAAGAGTTTGCAGATTTACTAGTGATAAGATAACAATTATTCATAATGAAGTTAAAAGTTTAGAGGATTTAGTAGAGATTTTAAATAATTGTATTTGGGAAGATGAAGTAGAGGAATTAGTTAATAGTCTTAGTAAAGAGGAAATTGAGGCGTTAAAATATTATTTGAATAATAAATTAAATGATAATATTTCAAATACAGGTTGGGAGCAGAAGTTTATTGAAGTTATAAGTAACTTTTAATTGTGGTAATTGTAAGGTTGAGATGTAGTAATTTAAATATCTTAGTTATTTTTAAGCATACTATTTTTAAGTAGTGATAATAAAGGAGGATAATATCATGAATATAAAAATGGTATGTAGTGTAGATAATGAAACTAAAGAAGTACAACTGCCTATAAGAAGAGGAAGAACTTTTAAAAATGCAAGGTCAAGTTTTAGATAGGGATACAAAGGGCTATATTGAAGGGGCAGATATAAATTATTATGATGAGCAAGGAAATAAGATAGAAAATATATTTTTATTAAATAAACAATTACAAAATGGTATTAGATAATAAGGAATTGGTATAATTATTGCCAATAATCTGAAAGAGTTTTTAGAAATAACTGATAACTGGAAAAATAATCTCAAATTATACAATGAGGTTATATTTTATTTATTTGAATTAGCTTCTAAGCGGATACTTTGAATTACAAGTTGATTTTCGTCATAAAGGGTTAAGAAAACAGCGTTTTCTGATGAAACGTTCTGTACAAAATAAGTTTTATCTTCTGAAAAGTTAAAATCAGACGATTTATAAACACCCTCTGTAAAGATATTTTTAGTAAATGCAGGTATTGAAATAAATGTAGTAGATATTAATCCAATTAAAATCAGAAATATAGCAATATATTTTTTCATAAAATAGCCTCCTTTCAAGATTATTGTGTGTAATACAAATGAGAATATTCAAGTTTAGAATAGTGGGTGGTAAGAATTAAAAAGTTAAGGTTTTAATAGTTAAGAAAAAAGGATTTATAGAAGAGTTAATATACAAAATATGGTATAATTGTGCTATAGATAAAATAAAAGGGGAAACGAGAGAGTACAATGAGGTTGAATGTTGAACAAAGAAGAATAATTGAAAACAAACCTAATGGTCATGTACTAGTTAAAGGGGTAGCAGGTTCGGGAAAAACTACAGTAGCAGTACACAAAATACCATTTTTATTAAAAGATTATACTTATGAAAAAGATGATAAAATCCTTGTTATTACATATAACAAATCATTAATAAATTATATTAAATATATATATGAAGAAATAGAAAGAAATAAAGAAAATGAACAATTAACATTAGGAATATATGAAAGCGGAGATAAGGACAAGCTATATATAGAAACTATTGATAATATGATGTTTAAGTATTTTACTTCATATATTAAAGAAGAAAAGCTAGAAAAATTAAGAGTTGCTACTGAAAAGCAAATAAATAAAGCTATGGTGGAAGCAATAAATGTAGTAAAACAAGAGTATGAAAAAGTAAACGTACTAGATAGAAAGAATCTTACCTTTATTATAGAAGAAATAAGGTGGATGAAATCCTGTAATTATACAGACATTGAAGAATATCAAACAATTGATAGAATAGGAAGAATATCAAATAATAATGTGGAATCAACACACAAATTAAGAAAGAATTCTAAGATAAGAAAAGCTATTTTTGAAGTAATGATTCAATATAATGATAACTTAAAAAAAGAAAAGCTAGTAGATCTTCAAGATGTTGCATTAATGGCATTAAAGCAAGCAAAAAGGGAAGTTGGAGAAAAATACACTCATATTATAGTTGATGAAACACAAGACTTAACAAGAGTACAATTAGAATTTATTAAAACATTATATATGAATAGAAGCTATTCTAGTATGTTATTTGTTTCAGATACAGCACAAAGCATTTATCCAGAAGCTTGGCTTGTAAAGGGAAGAAGCTTTACTAGTATAGGACTTGATATGACAGGCAAATCTACATCACTATCAAAGAGTTATAGAACAACAATGCAAATAGCATATGCAGCATATAGTTTAATTGAAGATGATAAAAATATCCTTGAGGATGATAATTTTGTAAAGCCATCATTAATTGATAAACAAGGGGTTTATCCAGTATATAGAGGATTTAAAAATAAAGTATCAGAAGCAGAATATATTGCTGAAACAATAGAAAATGAGCTAAAAAATAAGTATGACTACAAAGATATTGCAATAATAAGTAAGTTTAAAAATCAACTTAAGGATATTAAGATTTTCTTAGAAAAAAATAATATTCCTTATAAAGAACTAGAAAGTAATGAAGAATTAGATTTTAATGAAGATTGTGTAAAACTTCTTACTATGCATTGTGCTAAGGGGTTACAGTTTAAGGCTGTAATAATAGCTGGACTTAATGATAAAATTATTCCTTCAAGAGATTTTGCAAATGAATTTGAAGATAGTGATTTTGTTGAATCTATAGATAGAAGATTATTATATGTAGGAATGACTAGAGCTACAGAAGAGCTATTTTTAAGTAGTTATGGAAATCCATCTAAATTTATTAAAGATATAAGCTGTAAGTATTTAAGAATTAATTCTAAGTGTAATTTTAGAAAATTACATAGGATTGATATTGATGAGTATTTATTTACTTATAAGATTGACGATATTTATAAAAGTGAAGAAATCACAAGACAATGGATTATTAGTGAGCTTATGAATAGATACGGATATCCTAAGGATTTAATAGATGTTGAAGTTAAAGTTAATATAGAAGCTAAGGCTGAAGTAGTTGATATTGTTGTATATGTTTATGAAAATAAAGATAAAGTACCATTTATTTTTATTAAGAGTAATAAATTGGGAGCAGGAACAGAGAGTGAAATTAGTCATCTTAAGATATGTATGAATATTTTTGATACTGTTAAGTATGGTGTTGTTACTGATGGAAATGAAATTGTCATTATTAATGATGATTTTGAAGAAGTTGATGATATTCCATCTTTTAATAAGAGAATGATTAGTAGTGTGAATTTAGTATAAATAATATATTAAAAGTAGCCCCAATAATATATGTAAACCAATAAAAATGTATAGATGATACTAAGTTAAATATATAGGAATTTTATTAAGGTATTTTGAATATATAATATGGAATTAATAAATAGTTTATTAGGAGAGAATTATGAAGGAGACAGTAAGAGTAACCAAATGGGTTGCTGGAGGAATCGAAGCTTTATTAGGAATTCCAGTAATAGGTGCAAGTATAATAATAGGATTAGTATGGGTACCGTTAGCAGCTATGCTAGCATTCCATATTGTAAATTTAGTATTATCAAAAAAGGAGGACTTGCCTATAACAGGTAGTATTTTAGGGATTGTAGGTAATGCTCTTGGATGGATACCATTTTTAGGAATGATAATGCATATCTTAACGGCTGTATTTGTAATGATGGAAGCTTATAAAACTAAAGTTGATTAATATTGAGAAAAGACTTAATTTATAGAATTTACTTATTTGTTAGAAGTAAAAACTTATCTATGATGTCATTAATAATAACTACTGTAGTAGCTGATTTGGTAATAGCTTATAATTTTATAGTATATGATATAGATAACCTAATAATTAAGAATATCATATTTGTAATGACAGGGTTATTTATTATAGGAATTATATTATATTTTGCAAGTATTGAAAAAAAATCAAAAGAAATTATGTTATTAAATAAAGAATTAGAAGAAAAAATAAATGATTTAAAGAAAGTAAAGCATGATTATGGTTCTCAAATTTCATATTTATATGGATTGTGTCTTATGGGGAAATATGACAAGCTTACGGATTCTTTAAAGTCCATAATAAATGGACATGACAATATTATATCTGAAGTTGAAATATATAATAACGATTCAATTATTTCTATGATAGTTAATGGTATAAAACATAAAGGTATTAATATTTTTGTTGATGAGCAGGCTTCATTAGAAGATATAAATGTATCTGAAATGGAGATACAAAGGATTGTTTCAAATATATTAAATAATTCTGTAACAGCTATGAATGAAAAAGGTCTTATTATAGTTAGAACTTATTATAGTCTTAATAGTGTTGTTATTAAAATACAAAATAATGGACCTAAAATTGAAGATGAAATAATAGATAAGATTTTTGATGTTGGATTTACTACAAAGGAAAACAGCAATAAGGAGCATGGACTTGGATTAGCTATTGTTAAAGAGATAGTAGAAAGAAATAATGGTAAAGTATCAGTTTCTAGTAATGATACAATTACAGAATTTATAATAAAGATACCTGCAAAGATTAGTGTATAAAATTTAATGAAAAATAGAAATAAGCCGTATTTAGATTTAATAATTAAATCTAAATACGGCTTGTCTATTTAAGTTTATTTATATTTAAAGTAAATATTTTATGAAAAGTTGATAGGAGATTATTTATTTCCATACTCTTTTAGTTCCAGATAATTCTTGAAGATATCCAATAAGTGAAATAGGTGACATTATCATTTGATAAAAGAGAATAAATGTAGTAAAACCTAATTTATTTTTACGAACTTTTAAATTTAATGCTTTAAAGAATGTTTTTTGTTTAAAGTAAAAAATAATAAATGTTAATAATGTTATAGGTAATACAAGAAGCATGATAGGTCCTACTATGTAAAACTTTCCGAATAATGCAAGTACACATCCTGGAATGAAGAATATAGTATAAGATAAATCCATATAAGGAATTAATAAATCAATACCAGTTAAAAATTTTAAAAACATATTTGGTTGTTGCCAAGGTTTTACCAATCTTAATCCTTCAATCATTCCTCTTGCCCATCTTGAACGCTGTTTATAAAAATGAGAAAACTTAGTAGGTACATCTGTAAATGAAACAGCTAATGGTTCAAAATAAACTCTATTATTTTTCATTAACATTTGCCATGTTAATACAATATCTTCTCCTATAGCATCAGACCATCCACCAAGACTTTTAACTAGTTCAGTTTTATATATGCTAAAGGCTCCTTGAGCAACAAGGGTTCCTTGGAATAATCCTTGCATTCTTTTGATAGACATAATAGATAAGAAATAATCCCATTCTTGTATTTTTGAAAGTAAATTATCTCTACTATTTCTAACTAAAACACTACCTGAAACAGCTGCAATATCTGAAGGCGCAGAATTTATTCTTGATACTAAATATCTTATTGCTTTTGAATGTAATAATGTATCTGCATCTAGAGTTATAACATACTCTGTATTAGTAAGTTTTAATCCTTTATTAAGTGCATTGAATTTACCAGGATTAGGTTCATCTATACATTTAACATTTTTTAAATTTAACTCTTTTGCAGCTCTATATACTTCATTTACAGTATTATCACTAGAATTATTATTAATTACTATAGTATTAATTTTTCCTTTGTAATCTTGTTCTTTTATTTTAGAAAGAGTATTATAAATACCATTTTCTTCATTATATGCTGCAATTAAAATAGTTACTTCATCCATAGGATCATCATTTTTAAATTCAGGTTGCTTGTCCAATAATATACTAGCTAGCAAAAATGCATTTATAAATCCAGGGATGTATGCAATTCCAGTAATGATAAATAATGCTATAAATAAATTAGTAACACTTGCTAAATCTTTAATCCAATCTTTTGATAGATAAATAGAGAATAAAACCCAAAGTATCGAAAAGGTAATAGCTATTATGAATTTAGCTTTTACAGATATATATATAGTTCTTTTTGGAGTGGGACCTTGTTTATTGTTTGAAATGATGTTTTCATAGTTCATTAATTAGTAACCCTCCTTAGGGGATTGACAAAAAATATAGAATTTCATAATTATAAAATAATTCTTAATTTTTCGACAACTATATAAAATAATTTAGCAGAGTATAGATAATTATGCAATGGAAATGATTTGTACAAAAATAGTTTGGTAAATAAATACCCAAATACATATATTTTTGTTAAACTACCTATAGTGATAAAATGTATGTTATATAAATTGAAATTTTAACTTAAGGGGGAATTTTTAACTAATTTAAGAACTAGAATTGGTTAAAAAATAAGGAATTTAGTCTTGGAGTGATATCTGTTTATATCTTCTTCTTAAAGAGACGGAAGTATTACAACGGCTAGGTATAAGATAAAGAATTAAGATTCATAAAATATAACAAAGTAATTTATAAAGGAATGATGGGATGAGCTCAATTAAGTGTACACTAAGAAAAGAAACAAAAAATGAAATAGCTAAATACATAGATAATGAATTTATTAATGAAACAATAAAAGAAATTGTTAAATACATAAAAGAAGTTAATAAAGTTCAAATAGATGATTCAAATTACAATAAGTATGATATAAATTCAAAGGTCGATTTAATAGATAATGGACCATTTAATATTTATGATTATACATATGTGAAAGATTTTTTATATGAAGTATCATGGGAAGGTTCATATATTGAAGACTTAAAAGAAATTGAAGAAAATGATGATGATACACCTGTATATAAGTATGAGCCAAAAGATATTGCTACTGTTATATATGAAAAAGTAGCAACTATAATGGAGCAAAAAAAAGGTGAATTATATAAAAAATTTAAAAGTAAATATAATGATGAATTCATATGGAATAGTGTTAGATGGTATAAGAGAACTAGAGATGGAAAAGTATATTATGATTTAGATTTAGAAGAATTAAATGATGATAAAAAAAGAAGTATAGAAGAAAAAATAAAAGTAGAAATAGGAAACGGATTTAAAACAAGATGGGGTGCAGCAGTTGCAGTTAAGGTAGCACCATTAGAAGAAAAACTTTTATTAGATATTTATGATAAGGGCTGTGCAGCACTTGGTATTGCTAATGATTGTTATACAGAAATTGTAGAAGAAGATAAAAGTGATGATGAAGAAAAATTAATAAAGCTTATGATAGAAAGCTGTGAAGAGGCAAGTTCATCAACAAAAGGAATAAATAGACTTAAAGTTAAGGTTGTTAATTCAATTGATAAAAGATTAGATAATCTTATTAATGTGAATATTTATAAGACAAAAGAACATATGAATTTATTTTTAGAAGATGCTAAAAGTATGGTCTTTGGATATTATAAAAGTGTTAATTTACCAGGCTTTAGAAGAAACCTTGTATCTAAGGAAGATAAAATTAATGAAATAATAAAAAGAATTGCAGTAGTTGAAAATATTCTTTATAAGGAATATTTAAAAGAAAATGAAAAAGCACCATCTATTGATGAAATGATAGAGTTTAAAGAATGTATTCCTTGGATATGTATAAAAGGTTTAGTATGGACATCAGAAAATATCTATATTAAAAATAAAGCAAAAGATGAAATTCAAGAAATAATTTTAGATAATCCAATATATGAATATAAAGAAACTAGAGAGATGAAAAGACATTTTTATCTTCATGTTGGTGAAACTAATACAGGAAAGACACATGCAAGTATTGAAAGACTTATGGAAGTAGAAACTGGGGTTTATTTAGCACCATTAAGGTTATTAGCTCTTGAAATTCAAGATAAGCTTAATTCAGAAAATATATCTTGTTCATTATTAACAGGAGAAGAAGAAGATATTATTTCATATGCAGGGCATGTATCATCAACAATTGAAAAGCTACAGCTTGGAACTCCTTATGATGTATGTGTTATAGATGAAGCTCAAATGATTGCGGATAAACAAAGAGGATGGGCATGGACAAGAGCTATAATAGGTGTAATGGCTCCAGAAGTTCATATATGTATGGCACCAGAAGCAAAGGATGTAATAATTAAGCTAATAAAAGATTGTAATGACACATATGAAGTTATTGAACATAAAAGAGATACGGAACTGATATTTGAAGATAAAAAGTTTGATTTAAATAAGGATGTTAAACCAGGAGATGCATTAGTTGTATTTGGTAAAAAGAAGGCGCTTGCAGTTTCAGCACAGCTTCTTAATAACAATATAAAAACAAGTATAATTTATGGATCACTACCATATTCAACAAGAAAGAAACAGTTTGAAAGATTTTTAGATGGAGAAACAGAAGTAATAGTATGTACAGATGCTATTGGAATGGGAGTAAATCTTCCTATAAAACGTATTGTATTTTTAGAAACAAGAAAATATGATGGGGTGTCCCTAAGAAAATTAAATGTTTCTGAAATAAAGCAAATAGCAGGAAGAGCAGGGCGTAAAGGTATCTATAATAAAGGTTATGTTGCAACTATGAGCGATCCTAATTTGATAAGAGATGCATTAAAAGCAAAAACAAAGAAAATTGAAAAATGTTTTATAGGAATACCAGATTCTATTCTTGAAATAAATATAGATCTTGTAGATGCTTTAAAAACATGGAGTACAATGCCTGTAAAAGGATATTATGAAAAATCAGATGTAACAACAATAATTTATCTTTTAAATAGATTAAAGAAGCTTAATATAGAGGCTTCAAAAGAAGAACTTTTAAAAATGGCAACAATACCTTTTGAAGAAAATAATAAGGCAGTATGTGCATTGTGGGAAGAGTATTGTAAGATGTATAGTTCTGGAGCAGTAAATTTAAAGAAGCCAGTACTTAAGAAAAATGTAAGTTCAAAGAAGGAGCTTGATGAACTTGAATGTTATTATAAGTCATTAGAATTAAATTATTCTTTTGGTAAGAATTTTAATATGATGATAAATAATAGATATATTGCAATGGAAAAGGAAGATACAGCAAATAGAATAAATGAACTTCTTTTAACTAATCTTTTAGATCATGAAAGAGTTTGTATAAACTGTGGTAAAAAGTTATCTTGGGATTATCCAAGTGAAAGATGTAGAGCTTGTAAGGAATTGATGAATGATGGTAAGGACTTTAGATATAAGAAAGTATTTAGGGGAAATAGCAGAAGAAATGGATTTAATAGGGGTAATAGAAAAAGAAGAGATAGATATTAAATTGAAGCTTTCTTAAGATTAAAATTTATGTTTAAGAAAAGATATGTTTAGGCTATAATAAAAAGTAAGAATAAGAGTGGTAAGGAGGGGTAAAATGGATATTATTAAAGATTATATCTACTCTGAAGAGGATTTTGAAGAAATTCAGAAGAATTTTAATGGTAAAGCAGAATTTGATAATGGGTCAATATTTTTAACTTCAAATACGTCTATTGAGCATAATAGGATAAAAAGGAGAATATTATCTAAACTTGATGACTTCTTTAAAGGGTCAAAATGTGAGCCTTTTGATGAACAAATAGAAGTAATATTTAAAAGCAAAGATGAATTATATAAATATAAACCCGATATTTTTGTAATGTGTGAAAATGCTACTACAAAGGGAGAAAGTTTTACTTCAGTTCCTAAAATTATATTTGAAGTAGTTTCTAAAAGTACGGCATCTCATGATTATATAACTAAACTTGCAGTATATCAAAAGTTTAAGGTAGAAGAATATAATATTGTAGAACAAAGTGGGAAAATTATACAGTACTCTTTGGTAGATAATCAATATATTATTTCTGATGTTTATAAAAATGAAGATGAATATGTTAGTACAGTATTTACTGATTTAAAAATAAGTTTAAAAGAAATATATTAGTTTAAGAATGGTTTTGATTATTATTGGATTAATTAATGGAAAATACTTGACAACTCAATAATGGGTAGTATACTAAAATTATAAAAAATGGAAATATTCAACAAAGGTGTTGAACATATTTTATATATGTCAGCACCTTTGTTTTTTTTTATTTTTTTAAGAAATATAAAAAATAATGAATATAAGTTTTAAAAGTGTAGTATTTGTTAAATGTAAACAAATTTATAAATATTATCAAAAAATATAGAAGGGGGAGTTATTTATGAAAAAATTGTTAAGTTTAATTTTGGCATTATCTATGACAGTAATGATGCTTGTAGGATGTCAATCAGGAGGAAGCACAGAAGATACGGATAAAGATAATACTGCTAAAAGCGAAGACTCTACTAGTGAAAAATCTGATATAAAGGTTGGGATTATTTACATTGGAGATGAAAATGAAGGATATACGGAAGCTCATATGACTGGTATTAAAGAAATGAAAGAAGCTTTAGGTTTATCTGATGATCAAGTTATTGAAGTTACAAATATACCTGAAGATCAAACATGTTATGATACAGCAAAAGATTTAGTTGGACAAGGATGTAATGTTATTTTTGCAAATAGTTTTGGACATGAAGATTATATGATTGAAGCTGCAAAGGAATTTCCAGATGTAGAGTTCTGCCATGCTACAGGATTTAAAGCTGCAAGCTCAGGATTAAGTAATATGCATAATTATTTTACAGCTATTTATGAATCACGTTATGTATCAGGTGTAGTAGCTGGTATGAAATTAAATGAAATGATAGAAAAGGGAGAAATAACAGCAGATAAATGTAAGATTGGATATGTTGGGGCTTATCCATATGCAGAAGTAATTTCTGGTTATACAGCATTTTATCTTGGAGTTAAGAGCGTATGTGAGTCAGCTACAATGGAAGTTCAATATACAAATAGCTGGGCAAGTATGGATTTAGAAAAATCTACAGCTGAAGCTTTAATTGCAGATGGTTGTGTATTAATAAGTCAACATGCTGATACAGTAGGTGCAGCAACTGCTTGTGAAGCTGCTGGTGTTCCAATAGTTGGTTATAACGTAAGTATGATAGCAACAGCACCTAACACAGCATTAACTTCAGCATCTATTAATTGGGGTCCATATTATACTTATGCAGTAAAAGCTGTTATGGATGGTGAAAAGATTGATACAGATTGGTGTAAGGGATATTCAGAAGGAGCAGATTGCATAACTGAATTAAATAAAAATACTATTGCAGAAGGTACTGAAGAAAAGGTAGCAGAAGTAGAGCAAGGTATTAAAGATGGTACAATTCATGTATTTGATACAAGTAAATTTACTGTAGATGGTTCTTCATTAGAAGATTTAATTGAATCAAATGAAGACTATAAGAAATATGCAGATTATGTTTCTGATGGATATTATCATGAATCAGAAGCAGCATCAGCTCCATCATTTGATATTAAAATTGACGGAATAGAGTAAGATAGTTAAAAGTCTTTTATCAGTTAATAGTTAATAGTTTTGAGTTAATAGTTGAGATGGAAACTCCTTGGGGGAGTTTCAAGTTGCTAGGGGAGAGTTTTGAGTTAATAGTTGAGGGGGAAACTACTTGGGGGGACTTAAAATATATGTTTTTTTAAAATTTAGCACGGCTGAATTTATTCTACTAACTATTAACTCTTAACTCTTAACTATTAACTCCTAACTAAAAAAAAGGGGTGTTTATTGTGGAAAAGGTAGCACTGGAATTGAGGAATGTTACTAAACGGTTTGGGCAAGTTATTGCAAATGATAAAGTAAGTCTTTCTGTTAATAAAGGAGAGATACTAGCTGTTTTAGGTGAAAATGGTAGTGGGAAAACAACACTTATGAATATAATTTCAGGAATTTATTTTCCAGATGAAGGAGAAGTATTTATTAATGATAATAAAGTTAATATTTGTTCTCCCAAAGATGCTTTTTCATTAGGGATAGGAATGATACACCAGCATTTTAAATTAATTAATATTTTGACAGCGGCAGAAAATATTATTCTTGGAAATGAAAAAAAAGAAAAGCTAAATATGGTTCAAGTTGAAAAAGAAATTAAGGAATTATCAGAAAGCTATGGATTTGAACTAAATCCATCACAAAAAATTTATGATATGTCAGTATCTCAAAAACAAACAGTAGAAATAGTAAAAGTTCTTTATAGAGGAGCTAATATTTTAATTTTAGATGAACCTACAGCAGTATTAACACCACAAGAAACAGAAAAATTATTTTCAGTATTACGAAATATGCGTGCTGATGGAAAATCTATAATAATAATTACTCATAAATTAAATGAAGTATTAGAAATTTCAGATAGAGTTTCAGTTTTGAGAAAAGGAAAATATATAGGAACAATAAACACAAAAGATGCTAGCTTTGAATCACTTACAGAAATGATGGTAGGGCAAAAAATAGTACTTAATATTGAAAGAGATGAAGTTATAAATCCACAAAAAAGAATAGAAATTAAAGGTTTAACATGTGTTAATTCTGATGGAATAAATTCTTTAGATAATGTATCTTTAGTAGCTAATAGTGGAGAAGTACTTGGAATTGCAGGTATAGCAGGAAGCGGGCAAAAGGAGCTTTTAGAAGCTATAGCTGGTATTCAAGAAATTAAAAGTGGAAGTATTATATATACTTCATCAGAAGGTAAGGACATAAACATAACTAATATGAATTCAGATGATATTCAGAAAAATGAAATAAAGATATCTTTTGTTCCAGAAGATCGTCTTGGTATGGGACTGGTATCTTCTATGGATATAACTGATAATATGATGCTAAAAAACTATAAAAAGAATTCAGGATTTTTTGTTCCACGTAAAAAAGCAAAAGAATTAGCATTATCTATTATTAAAGAGTTAGATATTGTAACTCCTAGTGCAGAAACTCCTGTGGGAAGGCTTTCAGGAGGAAATGTACAAAAAGTATTGGTTGGACGTGAAATTAATTCTAATCCAAGAGTATTAATGCTTGCATATCCAGTAAGAGGATTAGATATAAACTCATCTTACACAATATATAATCTTATAAATGAGCAAAAGAAAAAAGGTGTAGCAGTTATTTGTGTTATAGAAGATTTAGATATTTTACTTGAACTTTGTGATAGGATTGTTGTTTTAAATAAGGGAAAAGTTGCAGCTATATTAGATGCTAGAACAACTAATAAAGAGGAAGTAGGACTTCTTATGACGAAGAGTGGAAAGGAAAGTGAGGCAAATGAGAAAAAACTTACAACTTGCAAATAAAGAACCACTGTTTCATATGGTAAAAAGAGATACTATTTCTATAAAAAAAGCTTGGGGAATTCGTATAATAGCACTTTTTTTTGCTTTGATAGCATGTGCACTTTTTATTGTACCAATTACTCATTTAAATCCAATAGAAATATATAAAACAATTATAGAAGGTGCAATTGGAAATAGTACAAGACTATGGACAACAATTCGCGAAATAACAGTATTATTATGTATAGCAATTGGATTAACACCTGCTTTTAAAATGAAATTTTGGAATATAGGAGCAGAAGTACAAGTACTTATGGGAGGAACTATGGCAGCTGCTCTTATGATATATATGGGAGATAAGGTATCAAATTGGGTTTTATTGATACTTATTTTTATATTTAGTGCAGTAGCAGGAATGATATGGGGACTAATTCCAGCATTTTTTAAAGCTCATCTCAATACTAATGAAACATTATTTACATTAATGCTAAATTACGTTGCAATACAAATTGTATCTTGCTGTATTGTTTTTTGGGAAAATCCAAAAGGATCTAATACAGTAGGAATTATTAATTCTATTACCAATTCAGGATGGTTTCCAAAGGTATTTGGAATGACTTATGGATTAAATATTATTTTAGTAGCCTTATTAACTATAGGAATCTTCTTCTTTTTAAAGTCTAGCAAAATGGGTTATGAAATATCAGTAGTTGGTGAAGGGGTTGATACTGCTAATTATGCTGGGGTAAATGTAAAAAAAGTAATTTTAAAAACAATGGCTCTTTCAGGAGCAATATGTGGATTTACAGGAAGCCTTATTGTTAGTGGATCAAGTCATACAATTTCTACAACTATAGCAGGAGGATTTGGTTTTACAGCAATAATAGTTGCTTGGATGGCTAAATTTAATACATTTGCAATGATACCAGTTACAGCAGTTCTTATTTTTATGCAACAAGGTTCTATTCAAATTGCAACAAAATTTGGTCTTAATAAAAGTGCTTCAGATATTATTACAGGAATAATATTATTTTTCTTAATAGGATGCGAATTCTTTATTAATTATAAGTTAGAATTCACAAAAATTAAGAAGGAGGTGTAATAATATGAATGTTGTTTTAGTATTTATTCAAAAAGCAATTGCACAAGGAATTGGAATTTTATTTGGAGCTACTGGTGAAATTATAACTGAAAAATCAGGAAATTTAAATTTAGGTATACCAGGAATTATGTATATGGGTGGAATTTCAGGTCTTATGGGAGCATTCTTTTATGAAAATAGTAGCTCAAATCCAAATGCATTTATTGGATTTTTAATTTCATTAGTGTGTGCTTTGATTTTTTCAGCTTTAGGTAGTCTTATTTATAGTTTCCTTACAATTACTCTTAGAGCAAATCAAAATGTAGTTGGACTTGCACTAACTACCTTTGGAATAGGATTTGGTAACTTCTTTGGAGGTTCAATAAGTAAATTAGCAGGTGGTGTTGGACAAATTTCAGTTGCAGTAACTGCTAGTGCATATAGAGCTAAAATACCAGTTTTGTGTGAGATACCTGTAATTGGAGATTTAGTATTTTCTTATGGATTTTTAACTTATTTTGCAATTGTACTTTCCATTTGTATAGGAATATTTTTAAAGAAAAGTAGAATAGGATTAAACTTACAAGCAGTTGGAGAAGATCCATCAACAGCAGATTCAGTTGGAATTAATGTAAGTAAGTATAAATATGTATCTACTATACTTGGTGGGGCTATTAGTGGTTTAGGCGGATTATACTTTGTAATGGAGTATTTAGGTGGAACATGGACTAATAATGGGTTTGGAAATAGGGGATGGCTAGCTATTGCATTAGTAATTTTCTCATTATGGAAACCTATAAATGCTATTTTGGGTTCAATTTTATTTGGAGGATTATATGTAGTATATGCATATATTCCAGGTCTTAGCAGAGGTGGACAAGAACTAATTAAGATGCTTCCATATTTGGTTACAATAATTGTTTTAATTATTACTAGTGCAAGGAGTAAAAAAGAAAATCAGCCACCTGCATCTCTTGGAAAATCTTATTTTAGAGAAGAACGATAAATATGAAAGAGTTATGTATTTGTTTTAAGTAATGAATGTTGAATTGAATAAAAAAGAAGATTTTAATTTAATGAGAAATCAGAAAGGAAAGTAAAAGTTGTAGTATTAATAAGTGGTACTACAACTTTTAAAGTTTCAAATTGTTATTAGTTAAAATATTTCTTCTAAAGTGTATAAAATATGATATTAATAAGAAAAATGTAAAAGGGGGAACATATAAGATTTAGGAGCAAAATTTATGAGTGATAAGACAAAAGAAAAGGTTAAATGTACAATACCAATTAAAGTTAATTCCTATGAAGAGTTATTCAATTCCTTAGATTATAGAAATCTTGCAGAGAGAGATATTAATGGGGAAGTGCATTCATGGATTGAAGAATATATTTCAAGAGTACCACAGAAATTAAGTTCTATTGATGTTGAACTATTAATAAATATGCCAGAAGATGCTATGGATAAGGATAAAGAAGAAAAATCAAAATTAGGAATAATAAATTATTATAATTCATTTTTTATATTACAAAAGAAGTTCAGCCTTATGGGAATAAAAAGAATATGTTATTATATATTTTCTGCATTAATTCTTTTAACTTGTTGGTTTTATATAAAAACATATTATGGAGAATCCTTACTAACATCCTTATTAGATTCAGGTGGAACAGTATTATTGTGGGAAGTAATGAGTTTAATATTTATAGAAAGTAAAAATTTTAAGATTAAAGTAAATATTAATAAGAAGTTAAGTAAGATGAATATAGTATTTAAATACATATAATAAGCTACTCTTAGGAGAGAGAAAAGTGTTCCTTTTTCCTAAAGAGTAGCTTGTTTTTTATAAATCTTCACCGTTAGATTCAATAACTTTCTTATACCAATAGAAAGAATCTTTTGGCATTCTTGATAAGTCACCACTTCCATCATCATGTTTGTTTACATAAATTAGACCATATCTTTTTCTAACTTCACCAGTTGATGCACTAACAACATCTGTACAACCCCAACTAGTATAAGCAATTAATTCAACACCATCATAGATAGCTTCTTTCATTTGTTCTATATGTTTTTTCATATAATCAATACGATAATCATCATGAATTTTTCCATCAGGGCTTACTTCATCAATTGCACCAATACCATTTTCAACTATCATTATAGGAAGTTGATATCTATCATAAATTTGATTTAATACATATCTAAGACCTGTAGCATCAATTTGCCAGCCCCAGTCAGATGCCTTTAAATATGGATTTTTAATATTCTCAGATCCATTACTTGAAGTCTTTTCACCATCAGATGTTGCACTTACACAAATACTTGAATAGTAACTTATACTTACAAAGTCAACTGTACCTTCTTGTAGGATTTTATTATCATTATCATCTACTTTAAGATTAATATTATTTTCTTCAAAGAATCTCTTAGCAAATCCAGGATACTTACCTCTAACATGAACATCACCAGCAATACTATTGTGAAGTTGGCCATATTGTTGAGCAAATAAAATATCTTCAGGGTGACAAGTATAAGGATATCCATTATGATATGCAAGCATACAACCAATTTGATTATTAGAATCTATTTCATGTGCTAGTTTAACTGCTAAAGCACTAGCAACTAATTGATGATGCATAGCTTGATATCTATTTTCTTCATTATTTTCATTTTCATCTAAAATTCCAGCACAGAAGACACCACCAAAAGGTACTGTTAGCATGTTTATTTCATTAAAAGTAAGCCAATACTTAACTTTCCCTTTATAACGAGTAAATAAAACTTTAGCAAAATTAATATAGAAATCAATTAATTTTCTATTTTTCCATCCACCATATTCTAAAGAAAGGTGTAATGGGTTTTCATAGTGAGATATTGTAACCAAAGGTTCTATATTGTATTTAAGTAGCTCATTGATTACATTATCATAGAATTTTAATCCTTCTTCGTTTGGCAATTCTTCATCTCCATTAGGGAAGATTCTTGACCAAGAAATTGAAAATCTATAAATTTTAAATCCCATTTCAGCAAATAATCTTATATCTTCTTTCCAATGATGATAAAAATCTGTAGCTTCATGGTTAGGATAAAACTCATCTTCAAGTGGTACGGGAGGAGTTAGTCTACGTTTTTTATTAACACTTCCACCAGTAAGTACATCTGCAATAGAAGGGCCTCTACCACCTTCATTCCATCCACCTTCGTATTGGTTAGCTGCAGTTGCACCTCCCCATAAAAAATCTTTAGGCATCTTTTTAGTCATATATAATTCATCCTTTCTTGGCAATTAAACAATAGTTAAGATGTTATCTAGTATTTTAACTTCTTCTTTTTCAGATAACATTGGAACAGCTTTAATATAATTATCAATATTAGTTACTACAATAGGCGTTATTAAATTATAATCTTCCTTATTTAAAGAATTTATATCAAATTCAAGTAATAAATCTCCTAAATTAACTTCTGTCCCATTAGATACATGAGATTTGAAATACTTACCGTTTAATTTCATGGTATCTAAACCTATGTGTATTAAAAGCTCTACTCCAGTATTAGTTTTAAATAAAATTCCATGTTTGCTTTCCATTATAGAAATAACTGTACCATCTGCTGGTGCGTATACTTTTCCATCAGTAGGGATTATTGCTACACCATCACCAACAAGTTTGTCAGAAAAAGTTCTATCAGGAACATTTGATAATTTCTCTAATGTTCCTGCAATAGGAGAGTATATCTCAATTCTTTCTACAAGTGGTTTTTCTTCAATTTTATCTTCATCAATATTTAATTTTTTTTTTTTCTTCTGGATTAATATCCTTAAATCCAAATAAAATTGTTAATATAAATGAAGCAACAAAAGAAACAATGATCATTATAACACCTGCAAGTAAATTACCCATTCCAGCTTCACCTATAAATGCAGGGATAGCCATAATACTGTTTTGAGCAATATATAAAGAAACTTGTAATATTCCTCCAACAATACCTCCAATACCAGCAGCAATAGAAGCAGCAATAACAGGACGTTTTAATTTTAATGTAACACCATAAAGTGCTGGTTCAGTTATACCCATTAAAGCAGAAATACCTGATGCACTAGCTAATTGTTTCATATCTTTGTCCTTAGATTTTACAGCAACAGCAAGAGATGCTCCAGATTGAGCAATGTTTGAACAAACTTGAGAAACAAATATTAACTTATCAGCTCCACCAGTAGCTATTGCATTTAATCCAATTGGAGTTAAAGCATGATGCATACCAGTCATAACAATAAATGGGAAAGTGGCACCTAAAATACCAACAATAACAAAACCTAATTTTGTAGATAAGAAGTTAATTGCAACAGCTAACCAATCACCAATTAATCCTCCTAAAGGTCCAACAACTATTAAAGCAATTGGAGCACTAATAAGCATTATAAGTGTAGGGTTTAATATTAATTTAAATATACGTGGTGTAATTTTATCAACTAATTTTTCAATATATGACATAATCCAAACCATTAAAATAACAGGAATTACTGAGTAAGCATATGAAAACTTAGTAATTGGAAGTCCAAATAGTGATATTGGATCTTGTGATGCTATCATTGCAGTAAAATTTGGATGTAAAAATACTCCGGCAATAATTAATGCAAGTGCTTGATTAACATGAAATACCTTTGCAGCATTAGCAGCAATTAGGAATGGCATAAAGTAAAAGGCAACATCTCCAATAAAGTTAATTACTTGATAACTACTACTTGTAGTTTCAACTAAATTAAAAGTTGTTAGTAAAGTTAATACAACTTTTATCATACCTGCAGCAGTTAATGCTGGTATCATAGGAGTCATACATCCTGTAATTGAATCTACGACCTTTGAAACAATTCCTTTTGAATTAGTTTCAATATCAGATGAATTATCATCAGATGGGACACCTAAAGCAAGTAATTCTTTATACATTTCATTAACATCATTACCAACAATAATTTGAAGTTGGTCATTGTGCCAGTTAATTCCTGATACTTCTGAAAGACTATTTATTGAATCTTTATCAATTTTACTTTTATCATTTAAGTAAAAGCGTAGTCTTGTCATACAGTGAAATACTTTTTTGATGTTTTCCTTTCCTCCTAGTGCTTCTGTTAATTTCTTAGAATCATTTTTATAATCTTTTTTCATTCTAAGTATCCTCCTTAAAAATATAATTTATATTTAAGGTTTTGCCTGAACGCTACGAATATTAAGTTCGTATTTCAGTAACAAGCCAAAGATAACAGTAATAAATTTTATAATGTTGATTTCTCAGTAATTGATTGAATATGCATTGTAAGATAAAGCATTTCTTCTTCAGTAAGTTTATAATTATATTTATCATCCATCATTAAATAAATTAATTTAACACATCCATAAGCTTCTTTATATTGATTTCTAATGATTTCAAATAACTTAGTATCTTCTTTATAATTAAGTTCTTTATGAAGAAATCTTTGTGCAAAATATTTTAAATGTGTAATAAACCTTTGATAATATAAGCTTTCTTCATCAAAAACAATTGAATCATAATATCTTTTAACTATCTCCATTATTTCGTTTACAATATGAGATATTTTAAACCCATCATTTTTACCTTCAGAATCTTGTGCATTAACAAAATGTAGTGCAATAAATCCAGCTTCATCTAAAGGTAAATTTACGTTGAATTTTGCATTTAGCTTTTCAAGCATATCTAAGCCGATTTTATATTCTAGTTTATATAATTGCTTAATATCTAAAAGTAATAAATTGTTTATAGATATTCCTTCGTTAAATCGTTTAATTGTTCCGGTTAAATGGTCGCTTAATGATATGTAAATGCTATTATTTAATTTAATATCATAGGAATTTTTAATATCATCAACATATTCTTGAACAAAATCCAAGTAATCTTCAGGAATTGATGTTAAATAAGATTGTAATTCTTTACTGTTTTTAGAGTTTTCAGGTGTAAATATTTTTTCAATAACAGATTCGTCTAAAAGATCCCATCTTTTTTTGTTAAAGCCAATTCCACGGCCTTTTACTATTATTTCATTTCCTTGCACGTCGCTAGCAAGGACTAAATTATTATTTAATATTTTTCTTATTTTCATAAAAACATCCCCCATCGATATAAAAAAAGACCAATAGTATAGCAAAAAAACTGCTAACTATTGGTCTTGCCTGACGATATATAATATTTCAGTAACAAACCAATTTAATCATATCTAATATGACTTACGCTTGACATAATTGAATATTAACATATATTTTACAACTTGTCTACTGATTTTTGTAAAATTTATCAAAAAATGAATACGTTTAATGGCTTTGTATGTGTAGTGGAGCTGATTTAGGAAGCTAAGATATATTTTAGTAAAATCAAAATTGTGGAGTAACTTAGTATAAAAAATATAACGAAGATGAAATTAAATATTAAATTATGAAAATACCGTACTATTCAAAAGAGAATATATGGTATTTTTTAGTGCGCAATTCATTAAAATCACCAATACTTTGAAATTATTGCGAACTAATTAAGGAAATTTGCTCTTTGAAAATTTAATAGTGTGGTATTGAATATAATAATTTAAATTTCAAATAATATAATTGATAAAAGATTATTTGGAGGTAATATTAATGTTTGAACACAAAAAACAACTATTACATGAAGTAAAGGTTGAAAGACCTAATCCACAATATGCAGTATTAATGCAAGAACAATTAGGTGGTGGAAATGGTGAACTTA
>OMGY01000597.1_pt1 | contig 41056 bp, 43 predicted proteins | sample 1674461 | NCBI WGS metagenome assembly OMGY01 (sample SAMN05578579, study PRJEB25193) | human gut metagenome | biome: Human Microbiome; feature: human-associated habitat; material: feces | host: Homo sapiens | place: USA:Birmingham | reverse complement strand
GTTGATGTTTGTGAACTACAACATCGACCCTGCAATCGACGAGCTTCCCAACCTCGCGCTTGATGAAAATTACGGGAGCTATCTTGTCAATATGCCTGGGGCGATAAATCGTTGTTTTGCGAGCATTGAGGAAAAGCGGGTGTTGCCCGTCAAGTCGTTTGCTCTTACGGCAGAGAGCGGACTTGCAAGCGGCGGGTTTATGCGCTTTGACCTCCCGCAGCTCATCGAGGATTATTTTGATGTGCAAAGGCTCGTTTGCGTAACGCAATGCGGCGAATATATCGGCGACCACGAGTATCAAAAAGAGGGTGATGTGCTTGTCGTGGCGGGGTTTGACGAAGGCGATACTTATACGCTCTTGTATTACCCAAAGATTCCTCGTGTTTCTTCTTTGACGAGCGATGAAGAGGAGATAGGGATTCCCGAAAACATTGCTTCTCATATCCCGTATTTCATCAAAGGAGACTTATACCGGGACGATGAGCCGAACGAGGCAAGCGAAGCACGGAATTGGTACGAGGCGGCAATGGACGAGATTTTGAACAGCAGGGCAAACAAGGCAAGTAAGGTGGCGAGCGTGTTTTCGCTGACGGAGACTTAAAATGAGAGCAAGGACAAACATAGGACTCAAAGAGCGGAAGCAAATGCAGCTTGCTGATTTTAAGGGGGTTGACTTTTCCTCGTCAAGGCTCCGTGTTCAGTCAAATCGCGCTTCGAGTATGTCAAACTTCATCAATGAATACGGCGTAAACAAGAAGCGGAACGGCTGGAACGAGCTTTTCAAAATCGAGATAAACCGAGAGCCGCAACAAATCAACGGCATATTTTGGTACGTCAACCGAGACCATAAGGAAATGCTCGTCCACGCAGGGAAGAGGTTTTATCGCATAAAGCACACCGAGGAAGAGGCTTATGTGGCGGAGGACATCACTTTAAGCTCTACATACGCCCCCGCGAAGTGCAACACGGCTCTTTTGAAAGACCAAAGAAGTCAAGCCTTTTTCAATAAGGGGAAGGCGTACATCATCGGGTGCGGAGACTACCTTGTGTATGGGAGTTGGGACGAAGGCGAAACTTACGAACTGCGCCGCGTCGTGAACAACATTGACACTTATATTCCGACTACCACAATCTCTATCGACGACGATTCCGTTCTCGATGATACGAGGGGAAGTCTCGACAACGTGAATATGCTCACCCCGAAGCGTATCAATCAGCTTTTGGGAAGCAGCGAGACAAACAAGACTTGGACTCTTGATTCGGGGAGTATAGACGAGGGGACGGACATCTCTATTGTGGTGGAGACAATGGACGGCTCTTCGGAAAAGATTATCAATATCAGCAACTCCAAGACGGACAAAACGAAACTCTATGACGGAGATACGCAAGTCGGAACGGTCGATTATACAAACGGAAAAATCACGCTTACGATTGCCACCACGCCGCAAATCGAGAACAGGGACAACATCTATGTAACCTTTGAGCACTCCGTTGAAGGATATACAGACAGGATTACAAACTGCAACTTTGGGATTCTTTTCGGTGTGAGCGGCAATACGGACAGGCTGTTTTTGAGCGGAAATTCGGACTATCCGAATGTGGACTTTCATTCGGAAATGGACGATTACACCTACTTTGGAGACCTTAACACAGCCTCAATGGGAAGCGATTCCGTTGCGGTAAACGGATATGCAAGACTCTCGGACAGTACGCTCGTAATCTATAAAGAGGAGAACGGGCAGGAAGCAAGCATTTTCTACCGCACAGGCTCATACCAGGAGTATTACGACAGCAACGGAAATCTTGAAGCGGTGCGCGGCGTATTCCCGACTTCCGCAGGAAGTATCGGCGAAGGCGTTGTAAGCAGATACGCTTGTGTAAACTTCGGGGGCGACAACATAATTCTCTCGAAGAACGGCGTGTTTGGTATCGTTCTTGCCAACAACGTCGCCACGACTGAAAGATACACGAGAGAACGAAGCCGCTCTATCAATGAACGGTTGAAAACGCACTCCGACCTTTCGGAAGCCGTCGGAATCGTCTATAAGAATCGGTACTATCTTTCGGTGGACGGTGTGTGCTACATTGCAGACGCAAGATTCAAATATGCAAGTGAGGACGACCTCGACGATTCCTTCAATTACGAGTGGTGGTTTTGGGAGAACATTCCCGCGAGGGTATGGGCGAACATCGACAATCGGCTGTATTTCGGAAGTCCGCAGGGGCAGGTATGCGTATTCGATGATGAATATGTTGACCGCACCTATCAAACGAGCGAAAGCGGAGACCTTGCGCTCGATGTGTCGGAAAACGCAATCATCTATAACAGCAACATCGACATCGGGCTTGTGGAGAATGACAGACTTACCTTTACGACATCGGGGATATATTCGCTGTTTGCGGACAATTTGACCGTATCGGAAGGCAAGATATTTGTCGAAGAAGATCAAATCGTCTCAATGTATGACGGGATAGAAGTTTATGCGGATAACGTCGGAGACAGCGGCTTGCAAGCGGGCGTACCGTACTTGCTGTATGCGGTCGATAAAGGACTGTGCTGTTTTCAACTCACGAATCAGCAAGGAGTCGTGCAGAACATTTCGGCTGGCGGATTCCGATTGCATAAATCGTTATCGCAGAAGGAACTGTACATCACGAATGTAACGGAGACATCGTTCCAGCTCAAAGATTACAGGACGAGCGAGGCGTTGATACTCTCCAATTATAACGGCTCGATTCCCTCAACGCCGGTCGCAAGATTCACGCATAGGGCAAACGTGGTTGCGAAGTGGTACACGCCTATATTTGACTTCGGCACGAATGAGTCAAGTAAGACCCTTCTCAAACTGACGATTTCGACGGAGCCGGAGGTGAACGGGCAGCTCTCATTCGGCTACGAGACCAAAAGCGTGAACAAGCTCTTGGAAGCAAAGGGTATCAATGTTTTCTCGTTTGAGGACTTATCCTTTGAAAACTTTTCCTTTGATACAGGCTTTGCGAGCAGTTATTCCGTGAAGGTCAAAGAGCGCAACTTTAACTTCATTATTTTCCGATTCGTTTCGGACAATGAGTATGACTGCGCGATAAACACTTTCACGGTGTTATACAAAATCAATAAATCCAACAAGGGGGTGAAATAAGATGTCTCAAATCAATAAGGTAAGCAGCGCAACAAAGGACGCTATCAAGCGCAAGTCGGCGTATGCTTTACCGGACAGACCCTCCGACCAGGGTATGAAGCCCGAAGATATAAAGAGAGCGTTTTGGCAGCCGATTGTTGATGTAACCTTTTCGGCTATCTCCGAAATCGACAGGGTGATAGACGAACTCAATACGATTATGACGGGCAATTACGACGCGCATATTGCAGACAAAAACAATCCGCACGCCGTTACAAAAGCCCAGGTCGGGCTTGGGAATTGCAACAACACCGCTGACGCTGATAAGCCCGTCTCTACACCGCAAAGGACGGCGTTAAATACTCACAACACGGCGGCGGACGCGCACAACGATATTCGGACGGCTATTACAAACGGGCTTGCGACGAAGGTCGGATATACAGATGTCATCGACGGATTCGCTTCTACGGAAGTCGATAAGCCGCTTTCGGCGTACAGAGGCAAGGTTTTGTATGATTCGTTGCAGGAGACTATCGACAAAGCGGATTATGCGATAAAAAACATTGCGCTCAACTCCGAAAACGGGATTTTGACGATAACAAGAACGGACGGCACGAGCTTTACGATTGACCTTCCGCTGGAATATATCGTTAAGAGCGGCTCGTACAACGCTTCCACAGAAAACATCGAGCTTGTGCTTGACAACGATGAGAAAATCGAAATTCCCGTCGGGGCGCTTGTCAATGAGTATTACGGGGACGGAACAACTATAACGCTCTATGTGGATTCCGCAGACGGAAACAAGCCGAAGTTCAAAATCAGCGATACCTACAAGAGCAAAATTGACGCAAACGTAAACGCGAGACATACGCACTCCAATGCAAGCGTTCTCAATAACACGACGGCTTCTTTCACGACATCGTTGAAATCGACCTACGACGGCTATGCGGCAAGCATTGCGGCAAACGCTTCTGCAATCACGGAGGCGGTGAGTGATATGGAGGACGAAATCGAAAGGCTTGAAGGTCTCATCTCCGAAGGCGGAACGGTCGTCTATGTGGACGGCTCTCCCGTCTCTACGCTCAATATTGACGAAATATCCGTTGCAAACGCCTATTTTGCAGAAGAGGCAGGAAAGGCAAAAGACTATGCGGCGACAGGCAGCATAGCAAGAAAATTCAAAAAACTCGAAGCCCGAATCGCGGCGTTAGAGGCATAAACAGGAGGACGGCACAATGGTTTTGGAAAAGGCAAAAATCTACGGCGTTGACGGCGTTGGGAAATCCACACCGACTCTCACGCGCACGGACGCAGCTGTGGGCTTGACGACATCGGTCGGCGTGAGCGAAATCACGAGCGACTTCGACAACTGCTATCCTTGGTGTGAAATGAGGGAGGAGGTCGATTCCGAAGGGAATGTGTTTATCCGAATCCCGAAGTTCTATACCAAGATAACAAAAAATTCCGACGGGAGCTATAAGCACCAAATCTCCGGTGTGAGATATTCGGGTTTCACGACCTTGTTTGTGGACGGCAAGGGCAATGAAATCGACTATGTTCTCGTCGGGAAATATGAGGCGAGCGGAAGTTCGACCAAAGCATACTCAAAGAGCGGACAAACCGTTCTTGTGAATATCACGCTGCCGAATCTTCGGACGGCTTGTAAGGCAAACGGTGCGGGGTATCAGCAGTACGATTTCCTCATCGACGCAATCATCAAAGAGCTTTTTATGATTGAGTTTGCGACGACCAATTCGCAGTCGATTATGTACGGCTATGCAAACGGCAATTCCGCCGCCCTTGCTACGGGGCATACAGACAGCGTAAAAACGCCTTCCGGCTCCGCGAATAACGGACACGAGGAAGATTGTACCGCTTGCAATACGGACGGTAAACACGCTTGCAAGTATCGCGGAATCGAAAATCCGTGGGGAAACGTGTGGACTTGGTGCGACGGAATTGCTTTCTCGGCGGAGAAAGTGTATATCTGTCTCGACCCCGAAAAGTATGCAAGCGAGAGTACGGAGCAACCGTACAACTATGTGGGCGACAGACCGATATCGAACGGCTATTTGAAGGAGATTGAATACTTCGACAAATTCCCTCTGCTTGGGTATATCAAAACTGCTGGCGGCGGGAGCACGACGTACTACTGTGATTATACATATTACAGTTCCGGTGGCACCGTGCTGTATGTCGGCGGGCGTTGGAGCAACGGTTCTTATGCCGGTCTTTGGTGTTGGTATGGTGACAGTTCCGCGTCCTACGCGCGCTCCGACTTCGGCGGTCGCCTTTGCTTTAAGCCTCTTCCAGAGAGGGATTAAAAGGGGGACACCTCCCCCTTTGGGAATATAACAACACAAAAAAACAGGGTATTGTGTGTAGCCCGTGCTGAATGTCGGCGGGAATTGGAACAACGGTACTAATGCCGGTCTTTGGTATTGGAATGGTAACAATTCCGCGTCCAACGCGAACTCCAACATCGGCGGTCGCTATTTAATCAAGAAAAATATGTAGCACACATAATCCTTGCCCCTTGGCAAAAAACACTTCGATAAGAGGGCGGTCGAGTAGGTCTGTCTCGAAAAACCGTGAGAAGATTAAAAGGTATGAAACGAGTAGGTTATTTATACGAAAAAATGTGCGACTTGGCTTTGATAAAGCTCGCCATTCACAAAGCGGCGCAGGGCAAAACACGCAAGCATTATATCGCAAAAGTTCTTGCGAACGAAGAGAAGTATGCGTTGAGGATTCAAAAAATGCTTCTCGATAATGAGGTGCAGTTAAGCCCGAACAGAACAATCACAATATATGACCGCTCGTGCGATAAGGAGCGATTGATAACCGTGCCGAAGTTCTTCCCAGACCAAATACTTCATTGGGTACTTATGCTCGTTATCGAGCCGATTCTTATGAAGGGTATGTATCGGTTTGCGTGTGGGAGTGTTCCCGGACGCGGAGGTATGGAGGCAAAGAAGTATGTCGAAAAGGCGTTGCGCGACGATAAAGTTCGGTATGTCGCAAAGCTGGATATATCGAAGTTCTTTAACAGCGTAAAGCCCACAATTTTAATCGGTATGCTTCGCAGAAAAATAAAGGACGAGAGGGTGATTGACCTTATCGGGAAAATCTTGAAGAATGGCGGAGATTGCCTCCCGATAGGGTACTACACCTCGCAATGGTTTTCCAACTTCTTTTTAGAGGGTTTCGACCACTTTGTAAAGGAAGTGTTGAAAATCAAATATTACGTCCGCTATGTGGACGATATGGTGCTGATAGACACCAACAAAAGAAAACTGCGCAAGGCGATAATGGAGATTGAAAAATATCTCAACGGCATAGGCTTGAAGCTCAAACCGAATTACCAGGTATGGAAGGTGCATAGCCGCCCGATAGACTTCGTGGGGTTTAGGTTTTACAAAGACAAAACGCTCCTGCGCAAGAAAATTTTTTTTCGACTGTGCCGACGGGTGAGAAAGATTGAGAAAACGGGTTATATTACCGTGAATCAAGCAAGGGGACTACTGTCCCTGCTCGGTTGGCTTACTCATATAAACGGGTGCGGATTCTATAAAGAACATATTTACGGAATCGCGCCGAGAAACAAACTCAAAAAAATCGTGAGCAATCACGGAAAAAAGGAGGCTAAAAATGGAAAAAACAAAGGTTTTCAGCAAAGAGAGGTGGCTTGTTAGCGCGCTCGGAGACAAAGACCGTGGGCTTCTTACCCAGAAGGAAATTGACGACGCTTGCGAGGTGTGGGTCAACGACCTTGACGGAAAAACCGTTGCACAAATCGAGGCGGCGGGCGATATGGGCGCTCTTCAACGGGAGGAGTGGTTTGTATGAAAATAACCGTCGAAAACATCTGTGCCGTGTGCGAAAAGCAGGGCTGCAACGAGCCTTGCGAAAAATGGTATGACTGTTTGGAGGGAAAGCCCGTTGACTTTGGCTTCCAAGACGAGGAGGAATAAGTATGAAAGCAAGATTTTTTATCGGGCTGCTTATCGGAGTAGTTCTCGGCGCGCTCATAGCTTGCGGGGTGTATTTCCTTACCGTGGGCGACGTGGCGTGGCAAGAGTACATAGAAGAAAAGCTCGCGCCTAATATCGTCATCGTGCTGTCGTCAATCGGCACGATTCTCTTGGCGGCGACACCTATTATAAGCAAGGTTTCGTCCGCCGTCGAGAAGTTCAAAAAGGCGACGAAAGATGTCAACGATACCGTGGAAAACAACGGTAAAAATGAAAGCCGCATTGCCAGGCTCGAAGAGAGGCTCGGCGCAATCGAGACGACTGCGAAGAATACAGAAAAAATCGTGCGGCTCGGATTCTGCAATACCAGCGAACTCGTAACAAAGGGGTACGCTAACGAGATTGCCAAGGTGGGAGGCGAAAATGAAGGACAAGACGAAGAAAAAGTTGAGTTTGAAGGGTAGGCTTATCCTTTTGGAAATCGCCAGCTTTATCGTTTCGGTCGCTCCGTTGGTCGTCGTTTTTGCGATAAATTGGGACAAGTACGCTGAAACGCCCGCAGATACAGTAAAGCTGTGTTTTGGCGGCGCGCTTATTGTTGTGTTGCTTCTCCTTAAAGTCATCGGCAAATTGCGTATGCCAAGTAGAATTGTATTCTTCGGTATAGTTTTTATTATGGCATACTTATTACAGGCAGTATTGGCGGACATTCTCCTTATCAGCGGTATGGCATTGGTGGGGGAAGTCGTGGACTGTATTTGTTTTCAACGGGCTATCCGAATCACACGGGAGAACATTCTCGTCAATAAGACCGCCGACGCTACCACGCAAAAGGTGGAAGAGGTCATTAAAAAGTACGTCGGCAGCGGGAGAGTATAATGGGCGAAAAGGCAAGAGACTTCTTGAAAAAGAATATCGGCTATATGGTTGTCGGTCTTGTTTCCGCAATCTACATAGCCACCTCGGTCATCACAATGGGGAAAACGGGAAAGACGTTCGGCGAGATTATGGCGGACGGCGCGGTGGTGCTTTTCCTTGGCGTGTTCGTCAATCGGATTTTCGACTTGCAAGGAATGATGAACGGAGACCGGGAGGAAAGGGTGCAAGAGACAATTCGGCTACACGGAGAGGCTGTCGTGCGTGTCTCGCCGTATCTTGACCGCTTGGATAAGTGGTGCGAAGAGAAAAACGAGGAAGCGTTGAAAATGCAGCGCACAAAAATCCTTGCAAGCGAAGGAATGAGGTATGATGATTATTTCGATGAAAAAGGCGGAGCAAAGCCTTTTGTTGTCAACAAAGACAGGCTCAAAGACAAATTCCTTCGCGGTGATGAGATTAAGCGGCTGCGGTGTTTCCGAAAGGCTCTTCGGCTAAAACTTACTCCGCTTACAGCAAGCGGGCTAACGAGCGAGGGCGGCAAGAAACAAGACCCGTATTATCTCGGCAGGACAAAATCGCAATATGAGCGAGGGGCGACGATTTCCGATGTTATTACAAAAGTCATCATTGCTTGTCTGTTCGGTTATTACGGCGCGGAACTCGTCCAGGATTTCAGCTATGCGGACTTGATATGGAAAGCCTTACAGATAGGGATTTTCTTTATCACGGGCGTTATCAAAATGTATCAGTCCTATATGTTCGTTGTGGACGAATACAGGGGCAGAATCGTAAAAAAGATAGACAATCTGCAAATGTTTGAGAACTATATCAATTCCGAAAAAATTACGGAGGTAGAAGAAAATGGCGTTGAGCAACAAGTTTAATCAGCTCTCACTTTATGGCGGCGGAAGCACTCCGACGTGGAAGCGGCTCGGATATTCCTCGCAAGCGGAATATATCAATGCGCTGACCGGCGCAGACGGAAAAAAGAAAATCCCGACCACTTTGGAGGAAGCCTACGGGTCGAGCAGCGCAATTCATCTTTCCCCGCAAGACAGGCTCGGAAACTTCGACAAAGATGTTGTCGCAAAAGTTTGGAATGGCGGCGGGAGCGGCGGTGTAACCGATGAGGGCGTTGTCATCGGTAACCCCAACGTGGAAAAATTTCCGACTATAAAAAACAGTTCAAGCGGAAAAACATCGACAGATACGCTTGCTTCAATGAAAGAAACAACTCCTACGGCAACGGGCGGCGGGAGCGTTCCTGCGGCTACGGGAGGGGGAAGTCTTGCGGGTACAGGAGGCTCGGAAGGAATCGAAGCGAAAGGAAGCAACGAATTTGGCGCAAAGTATCAAGGCAATGATTTCCTGGAATGGTACAAGGCGAACTACGGAACGGACTACGACCCTTCACAGGGATTTTCGAGGGGGCAAGGTATGTCCGATGTCGATTGGGCTATCGGAAGCAACCTTTACAACTCTTACTTGACCGGGCAGAATCTTGAAAACAGTTACAATTCGAGCAAAAGCGAGGTCGAAAACAATTACGCCGCCCAAAGCGAGGCGTTGAAAAATATCTACGAGCAAAGCGTATCGAGGCTTGACGAGCTGTATCAAGCGGAAATCGAAAAGCTCCAACAGAACTACGGTATGTCCGTGGATTCTCTCGATACGAGCAAGCGCAATTCGCAACAAGCCGCAAGCATAACGCTCGATAAGCTCAAAAAATATCTTCCGACGCAAATCAAGGCACAGGGTCTTGGCGGCTTGGGCGTAAGCGAATCCTCTATGTTGCAAGCGTATAACGAATACAACAACAGAATGGGGGAAATTGAGGGGAACTATAACGCCAACCGCGCCTCTTTGGACGCAAGTTATAACGACAGCAAGAGCGCCCTTGATACGACCCGCAGTTCGGGAGTTTCCGACGCCTCGTTGGAATATCAAAAGAATCAGTCTGCGCTCGATACGAACAGAAATTCCGCGCTCTCCGAATTGGAGCGGGCGTACTTGGAAAACAAGACAAATCTCGGCGTGGCGGCAGGAGAGCAAAGCCAAAACATCTTCGACAAGTATCTTGCCGATTATAAGGCGGAGCAATCGGAACTGTACAATCAAGCTCTCTACGCATTGGAGAGCAGCGGGTACAGCACAGAGGAGGAGTTAACCTCGTTCCTTAATCAGTATCGAGGAGTCCTCAATAACGAGAATCTGCAAACTCTTGAACAAACGGCAAAGGGCATTGTAGCTCAAAACGCCGAGCAGAAGAGGTTGGAGGCGGAGCAAAAGGCGGAGGCAGACAGACAGCAGGCATATCAAGCCATTGTTGCCAATATCGACTATATGCTTGTTGACCCCAGCAATTTCAACGACAACGGAGTGCTGACGGAAGAGGGAAAGAACCGTATGCTTCAATACATCGAGAGTAATAGGTCGGCTCTCGGCGAACAAACGTATAACGCTTATAAGAGCCAAATCGAATCTATGAAGGTTTATACCGAAGCCGATAGGCAGAAAGAGGAGGCGGAGGCGCAAGCCGAAAAAGATAAGCGAATCATTACGGGGCAGGAATCTATTGAATACGGCGGAAGATATTATCAGCTTCAATCGCAGCTCGATAAGGACGCAAATCAAATCAAGAGGAATAACGACTTTAAGGATAAACTGAAAGCTCTCGGCTATTCCGACCCGTTTGACCCGAATATCCCGAACGGAACGACCATTAAGAGCAATGTCGATAACAGAGGCTCGAACGACTTTAACTTCTGGGACGACATCGGAGCGTTCCTGCTTTCGCCTTTGGGTGCTGGCGCTTGGGACTCTTGGGGGAATTGGAATGAAATTTATATGACCTATTACAACGGAAATTGGTATTTGTCCGCAGAGGTATAAAAGGAGAACAATATGGCATATACACTAACTCCTTCGGATAGAAGGGCAAGAGCGCAGTCTCTTATGCAAGAACGCGAAAACCGCCGCTTCGTCTCTCAATATGCCGAAAGGCAAAAAGAGGCGTTGGAGGAAAGTGAACGGCAACAATTACAGGCGGCGCGAGCAGAATACAAAGAAAAAGAAAGTCAAAATTTTCTCGTTCGCGGGCTTTCTACGATAGGAGACTTGGCGGCGAACGTGATAACAGGCGCAGTAAAGGGTCTCGAAGGTATTTACGACCTCGGAGCGGGCATTGTTGGCGGAATCGGCGGGATTTTCGATAAGGACTTTCAAAACAGCGTTCAAGAGCATATCGCATACGATTGGACGACAGAGACTATCGGGAATCCGTTGCAGGAATTGACAAAATACTCGTATTTGAAAGACGGCGGAATTATCGAAAGCGTTGCGAGCGGCGTCGGGCAGATGTTGCCCGCCGTCGCCGTAACGGTCGTAACGGGTGGTCTTGGCGCGCCCGCCGCTGTTGCACAGGGGGCGAGCCTTGCGACGCTCGGTGTAAGCGCAGCGGGTAACGCAACGGAACAGGCTTATAATGACGGGGCAGGATATTGGCAGGGGCTTGGATATGGCGTTGCTTCCGGCGCGGTGGAAGTTGCCACGGAAAAACTTGGCGGCGGCTTGACGGGGAATGTGTTCGGGCGCGGTTTTTTGGACGGCGTTGGAAAAACGGTTGCAAACACGGGAGTTAAGCGCATTGTTAGGGGCGCGCTTGAAGAAGGCGCGGAAGAAGTTATCGCCGAACTTGCAAATCCTGCCCTTAAATCTATTTACAAAGGGAAGGCTGCCTTTGAGGACTATAAAGACCCCGAATATTGGAAGGGTGTTGGTGAAGCGGGACTTGTCGGCGGCTTGACGGCTCTCGCCTATGGAGGCACGGTCGGCAGAGTCGTAAATTCCGCAAGAGGAGTCAACGAGGATATTTCCGAGAGCATAGCGCAAGTGGAAACACTTGAAAAGAAGCGCAATAATCTTTTTGCTGATGACAGACTTACGCCGCAAACCGACACAAAGATTTCGGACGGGATTCGCGCAAACTATCAAAATGTAGAGACCGCTCTCAAAAAAGCCTCCGAAAAGAATCGCGCAAAGTTCATCAAGACATACAGGCTTTCCGAAGCGTTTGACGCGGACGGCTCTATGAAGCCGGAATTTGCGGTGCGTATCGGACTCGCTCAAAACGCCCAAAATACCACAAATGCGGGAGACACCGTTCAAGCGGACACGGACGCGAACGGCGCGGCGCAGACACCGCTTGCAAGTCTTGATACAAGGTATTACCACCCGTCGCTTCGCGGTCAAGAACAAAGAATTTCGGAACAACTTGCGCGGCAGGGTACGAGGGTTTACAGCGGTGAGCTTACCGCCACAGAACAGGCAAACTATTCCAAGTTCAAGAAGGCGTTTAACGCTTTGAGTCAAAAGGGATTGGTGCAGCCTGATTTCGTTATTGCGGAAAGCTCCGAAAATTTCTATTCCTACTTGGACGGGAAAACGGTTGTTCTTGGAAAGGACGCGCTTGAATCCGATATATGGCAACAGAAGATTATACACGAAGTCGAACATTTTACCGAAGGGACGAAAGAGTGGGCGGACTTCGCTTCGTTTGTGTTCAACGAGACGGACACGAGCGAAGCCGTTCAGTCTATTCTGCGAAAGAATTACGGCATTACGCAAGCCGACGTTGACAGCCTTCCGACCGCTCTGGCGGAGGGGAATCTTACGGATAATCAGCGACTTTTGGTGAGTGAGGTTGTGGCAGAGCAAAGCGAGATTTTGCTTGGAAATGAGCAGACAATTCAACGCTTGGCGACCACAAAAAGAAGCCTTGCGAGAAAGCTGTTTGACCGTATTAAAAATTTCATTAAGGTGCTGAAAGCAAAAACGCCCGAAGAAAAGACGGTCATCAAAAAACTTGAAAAGGCGCAACAGCTCTTTGAAAAGGCTCTCGGTAAAGCGGGGGCGAAGCACATCGCTTTGCAGGTTGACTCCGATAACGAGAGCGTTACCAACAAAGAGAGAGCGCGCAACAATTCGGCGCTGTCTCAAAGGGGCGGAAATGCAAACGACCAGAGTGGAGATGTTGAGAGGCGCAAGACAAGAAAAACGAAGATAAAATATTCTCTAAAAGAAGTTCCGCCTGTTAAACCAACGACAAAAGGGTGGAGACCCACTATTAACACGGACGAAGCCTTAAAGCGTTTTCCCAACCTTTGGAACATCAAGGCGGAGGTGGCAAGCGTTAGGAATCCTACGCAAATCAAGGGAACTGTATCTACATACAGGAAAATATATGAAGCCTTGAAGCGAGAGGGGTTTAACGGAACTATTCTCGACGCTTCCAGCGGTCTTGGTTATGGCACAAGAATGGGAATTGATGATTTTGGTTTTAATGTGGAGGACATAGAGCCATATCCCGACAGTAATTATAAGCCCAAATATACAAACTACTCTACGCTTGAAAAAAAGTATGACGTAATTATTAGCAATGCGGTTTTGAACATATTGCCGCAAGACCAAAGAGACGCTCTTGTTGTAAAAATGGGCGAACTTCTCAATGAAGGAGGGAGAATTTTTGTCAATGTGCGCGGCGACGATGTAAACAATCTTTCTTCCAATCCAAACAATGTTAGAATTGGGGAAAGGGAGTGGTATGTCGCGCCTACCGGTTCTTACCAAAAGGGTTTTACGAGAAGTGAGCTTGTGGCGTATCTTCGAGACGCGCTTGGAGAAAATTTTTATGTTGAGCCGGTTTCATTTTTCGGTAAATCATCTGCGGTTGTTACGAAATTATCAAACAAGAGCAATTTGCAATACTCGTTAAAGGCAGGAGAAGAGACGGTTTCGGGCGCGGTTGAAGAATCGGGTCGGCTTGTTGCGCTTCATAATCTTTCCGAGGAGAAACTTTTGAAGGTTTTACAGCTCGGAGGCTTTCCTATGCCCTCGATTGCTGTAACCCGTCCGAATTTGGCGCACGACCAATTTGGAGATATTACGGTCATATTTGGCAGAGACACTATTGACCCGCAGCGCAGTTCGGCAAACAGGGTTTTCTCGCGGGACGGCTATACCCCGACTGTTCCGAAGGTCGATTACAAGGTCAATGAGCGAGCGGAGGAGAGAATCCACAAGAAGTATTATGAACTTGCTCGCAAATACGGCTATGATACGCTTCGCCCTATGTATAAGTACGCCAATGACCTTGATGGTGTGCTTGATAGTGCAGGTGGCGAAATATCTATGTTGTCCGAAATCTATGATAACACGGATATTATGCAGATTTATCTGCTTGACACAAAAGGACAGAGCGTTGAGCCGATTTATCGTGAAACAATAGAGGAAATGCCCGAAGAATGGGCGGCGAGGAAGGAGCGGCTTATCAATGCGCTCGGCAGAGAAGCGATAGAGAATTTTACACCGCAGCCTGGAAAATCCATTCCTCAACACAGAAAAGAGTATATTGCAAAATATAAAGACAGATATATTGATTTTCTCACCGATGAGCTTTCTGCCCACCTCCCTCCCGAAACAAGCAGAAATATTATTTTAGATACATATACTGACGATAGTTTTATCAAGGATATTCGAGAAACCAAGAGGTATTTAAGCGAAGGAAGAACAATAGTCAAAAACGAATATGATTCTTCGGCAACGCAAGAGGCTATTCGCAATGCAGTTTCACAAGAAGAGTATAGAGAGTGGGTCGATTCTCTTTTTGGTGGAGTTGAGGAGAAGCAGGGGATTCGGAACGATAAAGACCCGTTTACTCCTTCTGGCAATCGCAGGAGTTTTGAGGCTACACACGATAACTATACGCTTGAAAACCTTGTGAGGGCAATGAAAAAAGCACCCGCAAAAGGAAACGGCGGTTTTGTTGGGTTGACGGCAAACGAACTTGCCGCAAAGCTCGCAAAAGAGTTTAAGAGCGTGTCGGAGATTCGCAAAAACGCAGTATCGCTCAAAGCATTCAATCAAGAAGTTCACGATAACTTTGTTGATACGGCGCGTGGAATGATAAACGAAATAGAGTCTCTCCTGCTTCCGCAAGCGAACACGGAGCGTATGACGGATTGGTCTCTGCTTGACGGGGCAAGCCTTATTATTGGCGAGATTGCGGATAGGGGATATTCTACGGAAAAACAAATTGCCGATTATATGGCTCGTGAATATGCAAACAGTCCATACAGGTACGCGAAAGAAATCGGCGATAAAATTCTGTCTTTGTTTCAATACGTTCGCCAGATGTCCGATACGGATTATTTTGAGGCGAAGCCTCGCCGCGCCGTTGGATTTAACGAAATTCTGCGGGTATTGCTCCCCGAAGGCACAAATGCGCGTGTTACAAATGCGCTCGATTCAAGGCACATTCCGTATGAGTTCTACAAAGAAGGCGAAAGCCGCTCGTCCATTATTCAAAAAATGGACGATGTGCAGTTTTCTCGCAAGGACAGCGAAGGGAATACCTTAACGGAACAGCAAGCGGAATATTTCCGAGACAGTAAGGTGCGCGATGGAAACGGAAATCTTCTCGTAGTATATCACGGAACGATGACGGGAGATTTTACCGTGTTCGACGCAAGCTATGCGAATGTCGAAGGCGATATGGGAGCTGGATTTTACTTTACTTCCGACTATGCTGATGTTGATAGCAATTATGAACACGGCGGTCAAGATTTTGAAGCGAAAATCGAAAGGCTTGCGGAGCGCATAGAATCCGACGAGGATATTAGCTACGATGAAGCGAAAGAGAAAGCAAGGGAGCGTCTCGCGAAGGGGTCAAAACTCTTTGAAGTATATCTTGATATAAAGAATCCTGCGTATGTCGGCGGCAATTTCGACGAAGCTACCATTCTTTCGCTCGACCTTGATGACGGTAGTCTCTCCGTGGAGGACTTTGAAAGCGAGGACGCCTACGAGGAGGCTTTGTGGGAAGCGCGCGAGGAATCCTTGCAGGAGCTTTATCAAAAAGTAGAGAGTATTCTTGAACGGGAAGGTATTACAGGCTACGAAGAATGGACGGAAGTCCTGTCTCCTATTGGCTTCTTTGACGGGGGGACGACTATAACAGAGTTAAAAGAGGCTCTCAACGACACTCTTTACGATGTGTACGATGAGAACGGTAACTATGCTGTAAACGAAGTTGCTCGTGCTATCGTCGAGGCGCTTGGTTATGACGGTATCATCGACAACAGCGTAGTTGATAAGTGGGGGTATAATAGTAACAGAACAAACTATATGGAGGGAATCGACGAAGAGACCCGCCACTATATCGTTTTCCGCCCGAATCAAATCAAGCTCACCACAAATCAAACGCCTACGCTTAATGAGGATATTCGCTACTCGTTGAAGGATAAATACTTCTATCAGCTCACGGACGGGCAAATCAAAAAACTTCTCGCAAACAGTACGAAGTTTAAGGTGTATTCCAAAGTTGAGGCGGAGCAGATTATCAATAACGTCCTTGGAAATTATATGGCTTTCGGGGACAGTTACGGAGAACTTTCGGGAAAATCTCGCCGTGAAGTTATCGAAATGCTTTGGCGCGGGCTTAATACGGCTGACCCTGGCAGACAGGCGAAGGTCGCGCTCGATGTGGCAGAGTATATCATTCAAAACGCCGCTCTTGAAAATCTGTACGAGGACGCGGACAATGAGGCGTATATCGACACGATAAGCATTTTGAAGCCGTATCTTCACAAGCTCGACCTGTCTGGAATCAAGAGCGAAATCAAGTATCATTATGACAGGGATAATAGCCCGTATTTGCTTTGGGGTAAGCGCCGTGGGCAAGACGGGCAAACGCCGGACGTTGTGGCAATGGAGCTTGCAGAAAACGGTTTTTATATTGAATCAACGAACGAGGCAGACATTTTCTTTGAAATCGACAGCGCCTATCGTAATGCTGTACAGAATTTGAAGAGAAAAGCCCGTGAGCTTCTCGGTGATTCTCTTACGAAGGCGGAACGAGCCAAGCTGAAACAGGACATCGCAAAAGAAGTTCTGCGCGGATTTGATTATACGGGGAAGCCTTCGCAGCTTGCGAAAATCGTGGAGAAGTACGCAGAGCAAGCGAAGGTATGGAAACAAAAGTATCTCGAAGAGCGTAGCAAAAACCGCGCTATCAACCGCTTGCTCGATAAAACGCAGAAACTCAAAGACCTTAAACTCGGCACGTTCCTTAATGCCTCGCAGTTTAAGAGTGAAATTTTCAAAGGCTCTATTGAAAAATTGGCGGCTATCAAATATCGCGGAAATCTCAACCAAAGCGGAACAAGAAAAATTGTTGCGGGGCTTGCCGAATGGTACTCAAAAGACAATCCTATACTTGAAGGCGTTTTTGACGAAGAAGTGCGCTCGATGTTGGAGGCAGTTGCGACCGGCGAAGGGAATCTTACTGTCGACGATGTGAAAATGCTCGATAATATAGTAGGATACTTTACGCATTTTGTTGAAACATATAATAAAGTATATCGCAACGGAAAATATGTGGACGCAAAGCCGATTGCCGAAAAGTTTATCGGAATCCTTCACAGAAATAAGCCTGTAAAAGTTGGAGTCTTGCGGAATCTGTTTGAGAAATACACATCGACGTTTTCCGACCCAATGACGGTTGTCCGATATATGGATAGGTACGATGACGGCTTCTACACCGAGATTATGACAAGGCTTCGCGAAGGTGCCGTCAATGCCTCCGTTATGGAAATGGAAATGCGAGAGCCTTTGGAGGAGTTCTACAAAAAGCATAAGTCATACATCAAGGGACTCGAAAAGAGAACGGTGCAGTATCAAGGTAAAGAGATACCTGTTATGCAAGCAATGCTGCTGTATATGACTTTCAATAGGGAACAAGCCCTTGCCGGACTTGCATATTCTGGGTTTACCTATGAGAACGGGAAGGAGACTGTGCGTGTCGAAGGGTTTGCGACCGAAGAGAATTTGTCCGTCGAGGAGCTTAAAGTCTTGGCGCAAGAACAGCGAGACGAGCTTTCCAAACAGTTCAACGAAACCGACAAAGAGTATGTCGGGATTGCGGAAAAACTGTTTAATGAGGATTGCAAAGAGGCAAAACGCAAAACAGATATTCTGCGGAAAGGCTATACAAATGTCTTGGAAGATTATTATGTTCCAATTCGCCGTGCCAATATCGCGCATTCTGTTGATACAAGTACGTTCTTTGACGAGATGAACAGAGTGAGCAACGCTTCCTTTAACAAAGATACGGTGAGGGGAGCAAAAGGCGAGCTGTTTATTGAATCGTTGGATAGCGTTCTTGACAGGCATATACACGCTATTTCGCAGTACGCGAATTTGTCTACGGCTATTGATGAGTACGATAAACTCTTCAACCTTGATGTTTCCGACAATCCAAACAAGCCTACGAGCGTTAAAACAGAAAGCGTGGGCGTTTGGCAGAAAGGAGACTCATACTTCAAAAAACTCATAAGTGATATTCAAGGCGTTCCCGTCGTAAAAGGCGAGGGGAGCCGTGCAATGGCGTTTATTCGTAGCGGGTATGCAAAATTTCAGTTGGGCGCAAATCCGAAGGTATGGGTAACGCAGTTATCGTCTTTCGCGGCGGCGGGCAGCATTCTTGATGTGAGTTCTATCACGAAAGGAATCGGCATAAACGGCAACGATGTTGACGAGTATTGCCCTCTTGCAAAAGTTCGCAATAGCGATAATACGGTTGCAATGGCGCAGGGCGTGATTGATAATGTCGGAAAGGTAGGCGATGTGCTGATGAAGCCCATTGGAAAGGTCGATAGGTTTGTTATCAAAAAGCTATTCGGCGCTTGCCAAGTCCAGATTGAAAAGAACGGAGGTGCAAAGGTCGGCACGAAGGAGAATAAGCGGGCGGCGGGCGAGCTTTTGACGAAAGTTATTCTTGAAACGCAACAAAACGCCCTTGCGACGGAAAGGTCTGCGGCAATGCGTTCCGGTAGTGAGATAATGAAAACGCTGACGATGTTTTCTTCGGACGCTATGAAGGTCATCGGCAGGGTTATTGACTCTGTTGGCGAATTGTCCGTGCTAAAACATCGGCGCAAGTCCGCGACGGACGCGGCGGAAATCGAGGCGCTTGACAAGAAAATTAAAGCGGCAAATACGAAAGTACGCAAGTCTGTCACGGCTCTCGCGGTATCGGCTGCGTTTATGGCTTTGGTCGCTCAACTGTTCCGTTGGCTTTACAACAAAGATGACGAGGAAGATGTCGCAAAGACAATCGCAATCGACGCCGCAGGAAATCTGCTCGGAGGGTTGCCGATATTCAAAGATATTTACGCAAGACTTGTCGAAGGATATGACCTGGATAACTATGCTTATTCCACACTCAATAACCTTCTTGACAGCGCACAAAATATCTTTGATGTCGCTTCGGATATTGCGACGGGTAACACAGATGATATTGCAAAGAATATTCGCAATATTATTTATGCCGCCGGTCAACTTTTCGGTATTCCCGTGAGAAACATTTACAACGTCGGGTATGGCTTGATTAACCGTTTCAGCCCTTCGACCGCATATAAAATCGACGATATGTTTTATAACAAAAATTATCGCTCCGACCTCAATAAAGCAATCGAGGAGGACGATGATGAAATGATTGCGACTATTGTCGGGGTAATGCTCGATGAGAACATCGGGGCGATTACAAGTTCTGCCGCAAGAAAGGAGCTTGATAAACTCACGAAGGTGGGGTATGATGTGATACCGAGAGCCGTTTCGGAAACAATCACTTATGACGGCGAAGAAATGGCCTTGACGGGTAGGCAGGTCTCACAGTTCAATGAGGTCTATTCTACGGCTCACGAGGCGGTTGCAAGTCTTGTGGCGATGTCTCAATACGGCTCGGCGACAGAAGATGTGCAAGCAAAAGCGATTAACTTCATATATGACGTTTATTACAATCTTGCGCTTGAAGAATTGCTCGGCGTTGACCTTGAAAACAAGAACATTCTTTTTGCCGAAGCAATCGACATCGAGAAGCTGTCTCTCATCATCGCAACGGCGCGGGCAATGACTGCGGACACGGATAATAACGGGAACGCCATAAGCGGAACACGAAAGGCAAAGATTCAGTCCTACATCAACTCCCTTCGGCTGACGGCGGCGCAGAAGTATATGATAATGGGCTATCTCGGTTATTCCAATACAATGGGGGAGACCCAGGTCAAGTCCTATATCAACCGGCTTTCGCTCACATCGGACGAGAAGAAGCAGCTTTTACAGTATAGCGGATATGCGGCGTAAGTAATTGCTATCGTACTGATAATTTTTCTGCCGAAAATGCAAAAAGAAAAGACGACGGTTTACATCGTCGTCTTTTCTTCACTCTATCCAAACTATTAACGCAACAAAGTTTGCGGTGATAAAAAGTTCGGATTTCGTGCTTGTGGTGGGAGAAAGGCTTTCAAATCCGAAAGCGCCTTCTATCTCGCTTGTATCAAGCTCTGTGCGATTGTCGCCGTCGTGATTGTAAATGATAATCATTCGGTCGTCGTACAGAATAATTCTATTGATGAAATATGTTACAAGATATTGGCGCGCCCCTTCGTCGTTAATATCGAAGTTTGCAAATTGCTCAAACCAAAATTGTATGCGCTCTCGTGTGAGAACGGTGGATTCATCGTATTCCGCGAGGGCTTTCTTTTTTTCAAGCTCTGCCCGTTCCGCTTCCAACCGTTCAAGCTCTTCTTGTGTGGATTCTGTAATGACGCCCTTTTTAATAGCGGTGAGAATATTTTTGATGAAAGAGTTGACCTCTGCAAGCTGTTGTTTTATGACTTCGACTTCTGCCGTGTTTCTATTTTCCTCCTGGATTTTGAGGAGCTGCACGGTCAAATCTTCAATAATATCGCTGCGGAGGACGTGGTTAAGGGTCGATTTGATAACCAAATCTTCAAGCTCCTGTTTCGGGACATTCTTCTTCTTGCAAACGCCCTTTCGATATTTCTTTGTGCCGCATTTATAATAGTGGTAGATGTCTCCGTTTTGACCTGTGCCGGATTCGCCGACCATTATATGTTTGCAGTACCCGCAGTACAACTTGCCCGTAAGCAGGTATCTATCAAACGCCTTGCCCTTTCCAGGTTGGCGTTTATTTTCTGCGATTCTTGTCTGCACAACCTCGAAGAGTCGCTTGTTGATGATAGGGGGGAGGTAGTTTTCAATAATCCGAGAGCCATATTTGAATGTTCCGATATATTTTTGATTCTGCAACATTCGCATAATTCCGTTGGGCTTGAAATTTGTTCCGAGAGAGTTTTTTAAGCCTTTTGCCTTGAAAATATCAGCAATATCAAAGGCGCTCTTTCCTTTGGAATACAATTCAAACATCTCACGGACAATTTCCGCTTCTGCTTCGTTGATGACGAATTTCTTATCTACAACACGATAACCGTACAACACGCTTCCTCCAAGAAAATTCTTCTTTTCAAGACTTTCATTTTGCCCTCGGCGTACCTTTTGCGCCAATTCGCGGGAATAGTATTTTGCGAGAGCAACATAGATTCCTTCGGTCAATATGCCTCCGAGGTTTTCCGTTCCGTCTGCATTTACACCGATTTGTTGCGTAGCAGAAAGAAGTAAAACGCCGTTTCTTTGGAGAATCCTCTTGTCTGTTCCGTGGTCTCCGTCATCTCTTGCGAAGCGGTCGAGAGCGTACACTATAACAAAATCGAACTCGTGATTATAACTATCCGCAAGCATTTTTTGAAAGCTGGGACGGAGGTCGTTTTTGGCGGTTTTGGCTCTATCGACATATTCCTTCACCACGACCAAATCATTGTCTTTTGCATATTGATGACAAATACGGAGCTGCCCCTCAATGGACTGCTCTGTTTGTTTTGCGCTCGAAAAGCGAGCGTAAATAACCGCTTTTCTAATAGTAGTCATTATGCCTCCTGGGGGACAAGAACATATCCGCCGACAACAGTCATTAAAAATGTAGAAGAAGAAAATGTAGGGAACTCCAAACTTGTTGTGTTCTCTCTCCAAAGAGCAAAAGAAACAGAAGAGTTACCATTATAATCAACTTGCGCAGAAGGAGAGGTTGTCGAACAATCCCAACCATAAGGGGTTAGTATGTCTAAATTGTACTTAACATTAAAAGGAGTTTGGTCTGTTTCTCCTATAAAATGGCAGTCCGCGGCGCGAGATGTGGTAATTGTTGCAACGCAAGCAAGATTGTAGACGCGGCTTCCGAGAGCGTTTGTTTCGATATATTCCACGAAACAGTCGGAAATAGTTATATTAAATGCTATGTAGTGCCGTAAAGTATTTGCGTCAACTTCTATTTGCTCATAGTTAATTGCGCTTTCGCTTTCAAGCTCTTCAATTCGTTGCTCCAACTCACCGATTCTGTCGGAATCGCTGGAAGAACAAGCGGAGAAGGTTAATGCAGAGCAAAGGCAGAATAACATTGCAAAAGCAGTAATAATTTTTTTCATCGTGTTTAATCCTCCTTATCTTCGATGAGACTGTATGCAAAGGTCAAAAGTTTATTTTTTTGCTGAACTGACATCTTTTTGCAGAGGGCAATCAATTCGGTTTCTATTTCGCCGGACGTTTCGTTGTATATCACATTGCTGTGATTGTGGTTGCCGATAATTCCATTATTTACCCCCGTATTAAAAGAAATAGGCTCATCTTCGTAAATCAAATAAGTAGGGGAAACGCGCAATGCTTTGGCGAGTGCAACTATTTTAGATTGTCTCATACTTGCAATTTGACCGCTTTCCCGTTTTTTTACAGTTGACTTTGCAACCCCAACAAGCTCTGCGACATCTTCCAAGGTTAGATGAAGTTCAAGTCTGCGTTCTCGAATTTTGTCTTTTATTTCCATAGAATGCTCCTCGTGTTTTTCTATATTATACAATAAAAGTTTCCGAAAGGCAATAGATTTTTGAAAAAAATCAAAAAAAGTTTCCTAAAAGCATTGACAAACAAGATTGAATGGTGTAATATATAGGCAAGAAGTTTCCTAAACGAAACAAAGGAGGTGATTAGATGTTCAATGCGAATCTCTTAAAGGCAGAGCTGCTTATTAAGGGAATCTCGACCGATGAGCTTGCGAAAATTCTTGGAATCAATAAGTCTACGCTATCAAAGCGCATTAACGGCAAAAGCGAATGGACTTTGAGTGAGCTGAAAAAAGTGGGAGAAATTCTTGGAGTCGAGAAGCTCAATCAAATTTTTTTAACCTAAAAGTTTCCTAAACGAAACAAAAGGAGGTAGCCGTGAAGGTAGAGGAAACGAAACTGAAAATGTCGCCACTTCAAACATATCTCACGGCAAGGGCGTTGGACGAGCCTATCAAACAGTTCTATAAATGCCCCGAAAACGAAGAGAAGTTCCAAGAGTGGCTGAAATCTCAAAAAGGAGGTGTCAACGGCAAAGTCAACGATGACAACGGAGGAAGTTCTGGCGGAAATCGAACGGCTGAAAAGCAGTCCCTATGTGAAGATAGCGAAGAAAGCCGAAAACGATATGCTTCGGCAAAGAATGTATCAGCTTCGCTCTCTTGACAAGAAGAGCAGGGCAATCGCAAAAGCTCTCGGCATTACCGTCGAGGAAGAATCTGACAAGGAGGTATAAAGGTGAAGCTGAAAGAAATTCGCGTTGCGAAGGGGCGGCAGCAGAAGGAGCTTGCAATATCGGTCGGTACTGACGAGCCGATGATGAGCAAGTTTGAAAATTACAAGTGTCTGCCTACTCCGCCAACAATGAAACTTATCTTGAAAGAGCTTGGGTGTACCGTCGAGGACATCTACGAGCCGCACGAGGTTTACTACGCTCCGCCCGCAAAGCCGAAAAAGCGCAAGAGGAAATCAAACGTGTACCGGCTTACAGCAGAGTTACCCGAAGAAGCGAGAGAGTTCTTCAAGAGCGGGGCGTTGCAGAAATGCGGCTTTCAAGACATTACGGCGTGGGCGAATTGGTGCTATATGCAACTGAAACGCACACATCAAGAAATTTTGCAAAAAGAAAAGACCTCACCACAGCCTGGCAGCAAGTAAGTGAAGTCTCGCAAAGGAGAGCTATGCTCCTTTTCAAATATCATAGCAAAAAATCTATAAAAAGTCAAGGAGAATTTGTTATGAAAAATTACTACAAAGAACGGGTCGAAATCCTCACGGAACAAGTTGAGCTTGCCAAGAGGGGGCTTGTTGAGAAAATGCAGCAGAACGGAATCGCAATGTCGAACACGCGCGACTTTGATGAGATGTGCGTGAATCTTGAACGGGTACGGGTATCTGTTGCGGCTATCAAGGACTTGGAGCAGGGTTTGGAGTATGCGAAAAAGCAGTACAAAGAGGAGTGCGAAAAGCCCGAAAACAAAAGAGCGGAAGCTCTCGAAACTCTTTACGGAGGGAAGGACAATGGCTGACAAACTTAAAAAGGCAAGCAAGGCTCATACCAGGTACTATCTTGCAGACGGGACTCTTGTCCCCGGCGCCACCACAATCACGGGGCTTCTCAATAAGCCCGCGCTCGTAAAGTGGGCGAATAACCTCGGCTTGCAGGGAATCGACTCTACAAAGTACGTCGATAAGGCGGCGGCTGTCGGGACTCTCATTCACGCTCTTGTGGAGGCGCACATCACCGGGAAGAAGGCAGACCTTTCCGACAATACGCCGCTTGAAATCGAAATGGCGGAGGTCGGATTCAAGAAGTATCTCGAATGGGAGAAACAGCATAAGGTCGAGCCGATTTTTAACGAGAAAGGCTTCGTTTCGGAAAAGTACAAGTACGGCGGAACGCTGGACTTCTATTGCAAAATCGACGGGAAATATACGCTCGTGGACTTCAAGAGCGGCAAGGGAATTTTCAACGAGCATTTTCTTCAAGTGTCCTCGTACGCAAACCTTTTGACGGAGAACAAGCACAAAGTGGAGCAAATTATGATTCTCAACATCGGCAGGAACGAGGACGAGCCTTTCCAACACAAGGAAATCCCTATGCCGACCGTGCGTAAATACTTCAAGATGTTCAAGGCGCTTTTGCAGGTCTATTACATAAAGCGCGACCTTGAATGGAGGTAAGTATGAACGTATTTCAAAAAATAAACGAGGTCAAGAAGGTCGTCAAAGGGTTTACCAAAGACGCAGAGACTTCTGGGAAGGGGGCGTATAGCTATACATCTGGCGCACAAATCCTCGCGGCTATTAAGGAAAAAATGGAAGAGGTGGGGCTTCTGTTCCTTCCCGTTGAAACTCACCACAGGGGGTGGGCGACATTCAATTACAAAAACGCCTACGGCGATGAAAAAACAGATTTTATTGTCGAGGGCGAACTTGTGTATGAGTGGGTAAATGTTGATGAGCCGAGCGACCGTCAAAGAGTGCTGTTTGAATATTACGGGCAGCAGAACGATATATCGAAGGCGTTCGGAAGCGCATTGACCTATTCCGAAAGATACCTGCTCTTAAAGAGTTTGGGCGCTCCTACTGATGAAGATGACCCCGACAAGAAAACGGAGGAAAAGACTGAAAGGAAAGCTCCTCCCAAGTCGGAGGGGAAAAAGCAAACGCCTGGCACACAGCAAAAAACCAAATGGGCGCGGGTAAACGAACTGCTCAAAGAAAGTGATTTGTCGATTTCCGATGTTACCGATTGGATTGTAAAAAAATACAAGAAGAGCATTAAAATCAACGACCTTTCGGATAAGCAGTTCGATGAACTTATGACCGCCTTAAAGAAAGCTATCGAAGGTGAATCCGGTGAGTAAGTTTATTGCAAACAAGACCTATCGAATGAGCGACGAAAACGGCGACCTTGTTATCAGCTATGTTGTTCACGGGATAGACAAACAGGCTGCGCTTCTCGCCTTTGAGGAAACGAAAAAGGCGGAGGCGAAGCTGGAAGTCGAGGTCAAGCCGTATAAGTCCAAAAGAAGTATCGAGCAGAACAAACTTTTGTGGGCGCTGCTTGGAAAAATGGCAATGGCGATGTCGGGAAGAAAAAACAGAGTATCGAGCGAGGAGTGTTATTGCATTATGCTCGAAGAGGCGAATGTCGCCTACGATTATTTGTTGGCTCTTCCCGAAGCCGAGCCTATGCTTCGCAAGTCCTTTCGCGTCGTCCGAAAAATAGGCGAGCGGGAGGTGAACGGAAAGACTCTCAATGTCTATCAATACTTCATCGGCTCGTCAAAATTCAACACGCAGGAGATGACGGAACTCATCGAGGCTGTGCTTGATAAATTGGCAGAGTTGGGAGTGTATGACAGCGAGATTGAGCTTGCAAGGAGTACATACCGTGGCTAAATCAATTATGCAGACCGAGAAGCGGTGTTACGTTTGCGGCGCGATATACGGATTGCACGAACATCACGTTTTCGGCGGGACTGCAAACAGAAAGAACAGCGAGCGAAACGGATTCAAGGTGTGGCTTTGCGGGAGGCACCATAACCTCTCGAATGAGGGTGTGCATTTTGACCGAGACCTCGACCTCCGCATAAAGCAAGATTGCCAAGCGGAATTTGAAAAGACTCACAGCCGAGATGAGTTTATGAAAATCATCGGCAAAAATTATCTTTAAGGAGACGGCTATGAAAACGAAGGAATTTGTCGTAAAAGACGAAAAACATAACAACAAAAAGGGCTTCCGGCTCATCGTAAAGAATCTTGATACGGGGAAGGACGAGTTCGATGTTACGACCAGAGCGATTGTCGGTGCGTATGCAATCGACATCGGCATAAACGGAACAATGTCGGCAGGAGGAGTCGTTGTAACTTCGTGCGATACGCAAACCTTTATCGGTACGATTGAGGCGGCGGAAAGAACGGTTAAAAAAGCAAAAGAGACCGTTATTAAGCAGGAGTTTCCCAAGATTCTTGCTGAAATTCTCGGAGGGAAAAATGAATAAGGTTTTTCTTATCGGGAATCTCACGAGAGACCCCGAACTCTCGGAAACGGGAAGCGGCGTAAGTGTTTGTCGATTTTCGATAGCTGTCAATCGGGACTATACCAATGCCGACGGAGAAAGAGAGACAGACTTTTTTAACTGTACGGCTTGGCGCGGCGCTGCGGAAACCATTGCGAGGTACTGCAAAAAAGGGAACAAAGTCGCAATATGCGGGAGCATACAGACCCGCTCCTACGAGGGGAACGACGGTATCAAAAGAACGGCAACCGAGATTGTGGCTCAAAATGTGGAGTTTTTGACACCGAAACAGCGCGACGAAGAAACGAACGACCGGCGCGGAGGGCGCAAAAAACCGCAGCTTGAAGAGTTCGACGATGACGGCGACATTCCGTTTTAAGGAGGGCGTATGGCGGAGCGCAGAATGTTCTCGAAACGAATTATAGACAGCGACGCCTTCTTGGATATGCCTCTTTCCACGCAAGCTCTCTACTTCCATTTGTCGATGAGGGCTGACGATGACGGCTTTGTAAGCAATCCAAGGCGAATCCGTACTATGGTCGGGGCGAGCGAAGATGACTTAAAGCTCTTGATAGCAAAAAGGTTTTTACTGACATTCGAGAGCGGCGTGGTCGTGATAAAGCATTGGAGAATACATAACTACATCAATCCAGACCGCTATACACCGACAACCTATGTTGAAGAAAAAGCAACCCTTGCTCTCGATGACAAGAAGGCGTACACGGAATGTTTACACGATGTAGTACAAGATGTAGTACAAGTTGGCGACAAAATGTGTACCCAGGTTAGATTAGGTAAGGTTATAGACAGGAAAGGTAAGGATAAAGAGAGTATAGAGGGCGGACAAGCCGCCTCTCGCTCCAAGTTCGTAAAGCCTTCTGTTGAGGAAATCGCAGCCTATTGTGCCGAAAGGAACAACGACATTGACCCGCAACAGTTCTTTGACTTTTACGAGTCGAAAGGGTGGAAGGTTGGGAATCAATCTATGAAAGATTGGAAAGCCGCCGTCCGAACTTGGGAACGCAGAGAAAAGCCGAAGAAGGTTTTACCGAAAGAAACACCGTCGAAGTACAATAGGGAGGAATGATATGACGACCCTTAAACAGCTTCAAGAGGCTTTCCGAAAAGGAGAAGAGCCTTTACAGGAAGATGAATATTTGGGCGATGACAGTCTCCCGTATTGCAAGAAATGTAAGACAAAACGGTGGTTTTCTACCGATGACGGGAAGTGGGCTGTGCGCGTGATGTGCGACTGTCAAACTGCGGAAGCCAAAAAGCGACAGGACGAGGAAGAGCGCAGAAAGTATTTGGACGAGTTCTATAATCGCCGAGAGCTTTCGCTTTTAGGGAATCGCTATAAAAACGCGAACTTCTCAACGGCAACGATTACAGCAAACAACCTTGAAGCGTTTGAGAAAGCAAAGAGCTATGTCAAAAACCTGCAAGAAGTCCTCAAAAACAATATCGGACTGTATGTCTATGGGGACAATTCGACAGGAAAGACATACCTCACGGCGTGTATCTGCAACGAGCTTCTTTGGCGGAAACAGAATTGTATCTATACAAATCTTGCCTCAATGCTTGACTACATAAGCGCCTCGTACAACGGAAGAGGCGACGGGAAAGGCGGTTTACTTGCGCGAATCAAGGCTTGCGATTTTGCCTTCATTGATGACTTCGGCAAAGAGTTCCTCGGACGAGAAGCGCAGCCGACATCTTCAAAGTGGGCGGAGGAAAAACTCTTTGAAGTACTCAACGAGAGATATAACGCTCAAAAACCGACAATCTTTTCGTCAAATTATTCGATAGGCGAGCTTATCTCTGTCCTCGGTCTCGACAAGGCAATCGTTGAGAGAGTCAACGAAATGGCGACGAGGGTAATCAAGTTGGAAGGCGACGACTTCCGAAGTGATGTGTGTAAGAGAAAAAGCGAAATCGCAAAGAGGCTCGGAATATGAAACACCTCGGCGATGTAACAAAAATTGACGGTTGTACAGTCCCTATGGTCGATGTGATTATCGGCGGAAGCCCCTGCCAAGACCTGTCCGTTGCAGGCAAGCGTGAGGGGTTGCAAGGGGAAAGAAGCGGCTTGTTTATGGAACAAATAAGAATCATCAAGGAGATGAGACAGCAAAGTGAAATATGTGCAGACGAGTTTATTCGACCTCGATACTTCGTTTGGGAAAACGTCCCAGGTGCTTTCAGTTCAAGCGGAGGAGAGGATTTTAGAGTCGTCCTCGAAGAAATCTGCCGTATCAAAGATAAAAATGCCACTATTCCTCGACCTGCGGGGGGGGGTAAATGGGAAACAAGCGGCTGTATCTTGGGAAACGGGTATTCGGTCGCTTGGAGAGTTCTCGACGCGCAGTTTTGGGGAGTCCCCCAACGCCGTCGTAGAATCGCACTTATCGCAGATTTTGGAGGACAATCCGCACCCGAAATACTTTTTGTCCGAGAAAGCCTGTCGTGGTGTGCTTCGGAGAGCGGAGGCGAGAGGAAAGGAGCTTCCGAGGATTCTCAAAGAGACCTTGGAACGGCAATCGGGTTTAATTACTTAATGGGGAGCAAGGCAATGAGTGTCGGTGCAGAAGTGGAACGAAGCGAAACGCTTCGGGCGGGAAGTACGGGAATGGCTGTTTGCTATGATATGACCCACGCAGACGATGTGATTCGTGAATGCGGAGAAAAATCACCGACACTTCAAAGCCGAATGGGTACGGGCGGAAATCAAGTGCCTCTTTGCCTTGACAACGAACTTGCCTTTCATCTTACGCAAGACCCGATAGCGGGAGACAAGTCCCCGTGTTTATCATCGGGGAATCCCGTTGGAGGACAGGCTTCCGTCGGTGTGTTGTATTCTATCGACCGCGCCGCCTTCAATCAAGGGAAGAATGCACAATACGACCCGAATATCAACGATGAAGATGTTTCTCAAACGCTTGTCGCAAAGGGTCCTGGTGCGGTGTGTTATGCGGTAGGGAACGGTCAAGTTCAGCAAACGGGACTTCATAAAGTGGCTGGCGCATTGAACTGTATGCACGACCAACAAGCCGTTATGAATAAGTACGGTGTCCGCCGCCTTACACCCCTCGAATGCGAGAGATTGCAGGGATTCCCAGATGGATGGACGGACATTGGCGAATGGACTGACAGCAAGGGGAAGAAACACGAATCAAATGATTCCGCAAGATACAAGGCTCTCGGTAATTCGATAGCAATACCACCCTGGCGGTGGGTGCTGAAAAGATTATGTGCTTGTTTTGAGCGCAACGCAACAATGGCGAGTTTGTTTGACGGTATCGGCGGTTTCCCGCTGATATGGGAACAGCTCAACGGAAAAGGCTCGTGCTTATGGGCGAGCGAAATAGAGGAGTTTCCGATAGCGGTAACGACCGCTCACTTCAACGAAAGGAGTTAAAAATGAACAACATTAAAATCAACGAAAGGATTTTTAAGAAAATCCTCATCACATTAAAGGATTGTGTCGCAAAAGATAATGCGCGACCGGCATTGCAATACATTCGCCTTGAAATCAAGGCGGATAAAATCGTTGGGTATTCGTTGGACGGCTATCGTTCGGGGAGAATCATCATTCCCTGCAAAGAGCCGAACAAAGAGGAGTTTGTCGCTTATATCAAAGCGGTACCGTTCAAAACGAGCGCAGGTGAAATGAACGATGTCATCATCTCTTCGGACGGAGCCAATACGACCGTAGAATTTGAGCAACCAATCGGAAAAATACGATACTCGTTCCAACACCCTAACTTGTGGAAGGTTGATATGGAAGAAATTTGGGAGAACGCCAAGAAGCACGACAGAGAAATTGGCGTAAATGCCACATATCTCTCGCGGGCTTTCAAAACGCTTGCGGAAGCGGGCGACGACCACAGAAACCGCTTGGCAATTCTCGAAACAAAGAGGAGTAGAGTGGAGGCGTTTTGTATCAGCGCGCAAGCCGAGGGCGGCATACAGCTCGACCAACTTGTTCTCCCTATTCGGACATCGTTCTCGGAAAATCCTATCGAGGACGAAAAAACTGCAAAGCTCGTGAAGCTCATCAACGAGAATCCTTCGCTGCCCGTCGTTCCGTTGGTGTATAGCGAAGTTGTTGCTGATGACGGGTACGCTTATTGGATTGGCTCGTGGGGCGATTGCTATGTAGACGAGTATGTTTGCGTTGAAAAGTATGGCGAAAATCACTTCTACGCAAGGGGAGACCAAGACGAAATCGAGGAGTATTTCGCAGAAGAAATCCTTTACAAAGACAAAAGCCTTTCCGATGAGCAGGTCGAAAAAATGGCACACGAACAAGCGGAAGCGCTTCCTTGGAAAAAGGCAATTCTCGTATATGTCGGAACGCCGGAGGTGGAGTAATGGCGAGGTGTAAGTCTTGCGGGGCAGAAATCATCTGGATAAAAACAACGTCGGGGAAAGCTATGCCCTGCAACGCAAAAGAAGTCGTGTATTGGGAAAACAAGGACGGAAAGGCAAACATAGTAAGACCGAACGGCGAAGTCGTGCGGGCAGACCTTGAAGGCGAAGAGGGTGAGGAGACTGGTATCGGCTACATTTCGCATTTTGCTACTTGCCCGAATGCAAATTCGCACAGGAGGCGGTAAGATGAATGTCATTGTAAAAGATAAAAAGGGGACTCCGGTAGATAACATTGGCGGGAAGTTGTGTGCCGTTGTTGTCGTCGGGAAGAATGGAGCGCATATTCTTCTGCGCGGCAGAGGGGATTCGAGCGACTATCTTTCACTCATCAGCGGGCTAAATGAGGTTACGAGAGAGGCTCTTGGCGGGTTTACGGAGGAAAAGCAAGATGACTGATGAAGAAATTATCGAGGTCGTAAATTTTTGTCAAAGTTCAAAAGCCTGTTCAGCCGAATGCCCCTTTTGGAAAAGAGCGATGTCTGGAAGCAGGGGCGGGGAGTGCGATAAGCGCCTCGGAAGAGTTGCGTTTGATTTTATTCATCGCTTGTTGGCTGAAAACGGCTCTTTAAGAAATGAAGTCGAAAGGGTCAAATCCGAAAATTTCAAATTGCGTGAGAGATTATCGAAGGCAGCGGAGGAAGTGAAAGAAATAAAAAGAGATATTGAGCCGAGAATGTATGCCACATTTTTCGGATTTTGTGTACGGTGGTGTACATTACAAGAACACAAAGAGATTTACGGCGATGAGGAGGCTGGGCTTGCCCGTCTTGCGGAGTTGAAAGGTGAAAAATGAAAAGAAAATGCTATTACTACTGCGACGGCTACTGTTTTTGGAATGGGGACAGGGGTGAAGTCTGCGACACAGACGATAAGCAACACGAAGGATACTGCCCTGCCGAAGAAAACGACAGAGAGTTGCAGGAACACGCAAATTTTATTATGGAGGAGATGAAAAATGAGCGATAAGCAGGAGAACGTCTTGAAAATCCTTCCCGAATACTTTGAAGCGGTGTCGGACGGATTCAAGCGGGCGGAGGTGCGGTACAACGACCGAGACTTCAAAATTGGGGACATATACAGCTTGTGTGAGTGGGACGGCGAGAAGTTTACCGGTCGCAGCATAACAATTCGGATTACGCACGTTTTGCACGGCGCAGGATTCAAAGGGCTTGCTCCGAATTACTGTATGTTTTCCTTTGTTACGCAGAAGGAGGACGAAGAACAAGCTGCCCAGACAGAAAGGCTCGCAATTCTCAACAGGGCGTTGGGTCAAAGCAAGGAGGCGCTTTCCCGCGCGAAAGACGAGATTTGCCTTCGGAACGCAAAAATTTCGGAACAGGAAACCGCGATTCGAGTTCTCGGTGAACTTGTGGGGAGGCGGTAATGGCGAGGAAGAAAAAAGAAATCGACATCTTCGATATACTCCCCGCAGAAGCCTTTGCGGAGATAGACAAGCTCGGCTATGCGTTCCTTTCGGAACAGGGTTATAACACGGAAGGAGCGCAAGAGTCCACCGAGCTGCGGACGAAACTCAAAAACGCTATCAAGAAAAGGGGTGAGGAGCTGCGGTACTTCGGGGCAGTTGATAAGGGCAGCAAGGCAATCCTCGTATGGTTTGAGCTTTACAAGGGGGACGAGCGTAAGGCGGTAAGCCAGGGCTTAAAGTTCATTCCGAAGCCGGGAGGTGAGAATGGAGACGACGGAGAAAATCAAGAGAGACCTTCGGCTTCTTCGGAAGATAACGCATAGTATCGAGGTTTCTTTGACGGTCGAGAAAAGGCATAAGGAACGTCTTGAAGTCCTGCAAAAGCAGCAGCAGACCGAAGAGGTCAAGCAGAATATCGCGGACATCGAGGCGGTACTTGCAACTCTCGACACGGCGAAATACATACAGCGGGCAACAGAGCTGGAATCGCGTTACATTGAAGCGATAAACAGGCTCGACCCCTTGGATAAGACGATAATCCTTGACGGCTATGTGAACGGCAAAGCCTATTGGAAAATTGGCAGAGACATCGGATATACCGAGGTTGGCATACAGAAACGAGTGAACAAAATCATCGAGATTCTTGCAAAGATATTAGATAAAAGAGTATAGCCCGGTATAGTTTTTTCTGTGCGATAATGGTAGCGTGAGAAGGTGAAGCTCACGACCATAGCGGTGTCGCCAAGCGGTAAGGCAAGAGACTTTGACTCTCTTATTCGTATGTTCGATTCATACCGCCGCTGCCAAAGCCAAGGGGAATCCGCGAGAGCGGTTGCGAAAAACTTCGGGGAGTTGATGAGTAGCGTAAAATGGCTGTAACTCCTCACTTGTGGGGGCGATAGGGAACGCCAGCGCGCGGCGGTCGGCAAGTTCGAGTCTTGCCCGCCCCCAAATATTTTTACAAGGAGTGTTTCAATATGACTGAAACCGAAAAGAAGGTAGATGAGGCAAAGGAGCGTGTCGAAAAGGAGCTTGACGAACTCAACGAAAAAATCGTGAAGCTCACCTCGTTCCTGTACGGGCGCAAGCTCGCGGCGGCGGGGCTGTCCTATGCGATGAAGAACTGTTTGGACGAACAGCTCGGAACAATGCAGAGATACGCCGCTATTCTGCAAAGGCGGCTCGAAATCTGGGGCAAGAGCGATGAGGAGCTGAATCGCACCGATAAAATTTATTAAGCAAGGCAGGGGCGGCAAGCCCCTTATGCGTGATAGATGTATAGTGCATACCCCGGCAGGTTTGGTGTAAGAGAACGCAAGACGGCAAGCACGGCAGGAGAGGGACGGGTGCAAATCCCGTATCACGCTCCATAATTCAATATCGGAGAGAAGAAAATGGCACGAGGCAAGAAGTACAACGACGATATAAAAGAAAAAGCCTTTGCGCTTCTCGCCTGTAACAACAATGCGCAAGTAGTGGCGGATAAGTTGGGACTTCCGTACACCACCGTAAAGGGTTGGGAAAAAAAGTGGATTCGACAGGCGCAGGAGAAGGAGGCGAGGCAAAGGACTTTGCAGGAAATGCCGCAGGGAGCAGATAATGCAGAGGCGGAGGGCGCGCCTACGAAGTCCGTTACGAAGTCTGCGAGGTTTGAGGACGAAAGTTTGATAGAACTTCGTAAAAAAAAGAAAGAAGAGTTCGTAGAGGACGCCTGGGAGCTTATCGGGAAAATCCGCTCCCTGCTTGAAAGAAGGCTCGACCGTGCCCTCGACAGCGAGGATATTCTTGACGAACTTGTGGAAGAGATTACGAAGCTCGACCATAAACAGCTCACGGATTCGCAGCGCAAAGCCCTGTACTGCAAGATGTCCGCTATCAAAATCGAGAGCGTGAAGGAGCTTGCGGTCGTCCTCGGAACGCTGTACGACAAACAGGCTCTCGCCAACAAAGAGGCGACGGCAATCGTCGAGGGCAACATCGCCGTCAAAAAGTTCGAGGATTTCTAATGCTGACGATACAGGACATCATCGACAAGAGGCGGCGGATATGGTCGCAAAAGAAAGACCTTGACCTCGATAAGGCTCTCGTGCGGGCTTCTGCCGTGAAGATATTGAGCACCCCGTCGCTTGTGGCGGAAGTACAGGCAAAGCCGTATCTGCTCATCGAGGTAGCCTTCTATATCGTCAACAAGAAAAGGGAGACCGTTCCGTTTTTCCTTAACGAAGTACAGCGGGATTTCGTCGATAAGCTGGAAACGCTCGGAACAAGTAAGCCGTTTTTCATCTTAAAGGGGAGGCAGCAGGGGTTTACGAGTGTTATCACGGCGATACAGCTTTCATACGCAATCGTAAGGAAGAACTTTTCGGGCTTCACAATGGCTGACCGCTCGGACAACACAATGGCGATATTCAACGATAAGGCAAGGGTCGTTTATGACCGCCTCCCCGAAGAATTGAAGCCGTCCGAAAAGTTTAATTCCCGAAACGAGCTGTTTTTCGATAAGCTCAATTCGTCGTGGCGTATAGCGACGGCAACAGACCAGGTTGGACGTTCCAGGACGCTGAACTTCGTTCACTTCTCCGAGGTTGCCTTTTACGAGTGTAGTCTTGCTGACCTACAAGCGGGTATCGGCGAAGCAATCACCGCAGGAGCGATACAAGTTTATGAGACAACGGCAAACGGCTTCAACGAGGCAAAAGACCTTTGGGATTCGGGAAGTTGCCACAACTTGTTTTATGAGTGGTGGCGAACGCAGGAATACAGGAGCAACGAGTATGAGTATCTCGAAACAACGGATTCTTGGCTCATCGAACGGAAGAAGGTGCTCGAAGAGAAAGGGCTTGACCGGGAACAGATAACTTGGTACTGCAAGAAGTACGCAGGGTATCTTGACAAGAGCACTATCAAGCAGGAATATCCGATAACGCCCACGGAAGCCTTCATATCGAGCGGAGATTGCGTGTTCGACCTGGAAGCGCTCAATAATCAGCTCGTGCGGGCGGCGGGCTTGCAACCCGTCAAACAAGGCTATTTCACCTACCACAAGAAGGGCATTCCGATAGTCAACTCTTCGGGCGAGACGGAAGATGTCGAGTGGAAGATAACCGATATAGAGTTTGTTGCAGACAGAGACGGCTGTATCACGATTCACGAAGAGCCGCAAGTTAAGCGCAACAAAGAGAATGAAGTTGTCGGGAAAGCGCCGTATGTCATCGGCGGCGACACGGCGGGGAGCGGCGAGGACTACTTCACGGGGAAGGTCATCAATAACCTTACGGGAAGGACAGCCGCAACGCTACGGCGACAAAAAATGGACGAGGACTTATACGCAGAGCAGATGTACTGTCTCGGAATGTACTACCACGAAGCCCTTATCGGAATTGAGACGAACTATTCTCGCCACCCGATGAGAGTCTTGCAGAAGAAGTACGGCTACCCAAACCTTTATATGCGGCAGAGGCTTGACAAACTCACGGATAAAACGGAAGAGGTCGTCGGTTTCGAGACCACCGTTCGGACGAAGCCGATAATCATAGGCGAGCTTGTGGAGCTTATGAGGGACGACCCGACAATAGAGGTCGATGTGCCTACGCTTAAAGAGATGACGACGTTCGTTAAAAAGGAGAACGGCAAACAAGAAGCAATCGAGGGAGCGCACGACGACCTCGTAATGGCAAAAGCTATTGCTCACTTCATTTCTTCGCAGCAGACGAAGAAGTGGATTGATGTAACCCCCGAAGAATCCGACTTCATTGAAGAGAATTTTCATCAAGAAGGCGGTGGAAACGGGGAGTATATGAGCTGGGAGGACTTCTAATGGAGTTTATCAAAAGACTGTTCGGGCGGCGGAAACGATTGGAAGAGCGATTCGCCTCTCTTGAAAACAAATACGCCGCTCTTGAAAGCAAATATTCGGATATGGAGAAGAAGGTCGCAGAGCTTTCCAAGAGAACGATTTCACAAAAGACGACCCAGGACGACCCCGTTCCGTTCTCGCAGATAGTGGACGAATGGCTGAACGGCGCAGAGGAGGAGGGCAATGGAGATTAAGGAACGATACGATGTAAACGAAGAGACGACAACCCTTTGGGACGACTACCAAAACGGACTTTCCTACCAGGCGAGCAGCGGTCTTTCCAAAAAGCTCCCCGAATTTGTCCGATTCTACGAAGGAAAACAATGGGCTGCGCCGACAAAGAACACGCGCAACCTTCCGCGCCCCGTCGTCAATATCATCAAAATGATTTGCCGAAGTAAAAAGAGTGCAATCACCGCCGCCCCCGTGAGAATCATATACAGGGCGGAAGATGAGACCGTCGATGTAGAGAAGTTTAACAACTTCGCCGCCTACATACAGAAGGAAATCGGGCAGGAAGGGCTTGATAAGAAGGCAATCGACGACGGCGTGAAGAAAGGCTCGTATTTCTTCCATTACTATTGGGACTCGGAGGCGAAGGGAAAGGACGGAATCAAAGAGGGCGGTCTCCGCTGCGAGGTCATCGACCCTCTCTCGATTTTCTTCTCAAATCCGACAGAGCTTGACGAGCAAAAACAGAAGTGGATTTTGATAGCCTCCCGCGAGGACGTGGAGAGCGTAAGGGCGAAATGCGACAAAGATGTTGACCCGGAGCTTATCGTCGCCGATGAAACGGACAACAAATATGGCGTCATTGAGCAAGAGGGCAACAAGCTCTGTACGGTGCTTACGAGGTACTTCCGTAAAAACGGGGAAGTGTACTGTGAGAAGGCGACGCGGACGGTCGTAATCAATAAACCTTTTTCTCTTGCGCCCGACATTGAAGCGGCGGGTAGAGAACTTGGCTTTGAAGAGGACGCACCCAACAACAGCCTTCCCGATAATCACGATGAAACGCTTGTACCCGAAGGCGTAAGGGCGTACCTTTATCCCGTGGTCGTCGGGAACTATGAAATCCGCGAGAACTCCATTTACGGGCTTGGAGAGGTGGAGGGAATAATCCCGAATCAAAAGGCAATCAACTTCAACCTTGCGATGATGTTGCTGAACGCGCAGGAAATCGCTTGGGGAAAGTACATTGTGCTTCCAAACGCCTTGCGTGGGCAAGTGATAAGTAACGAGCCTGGGCAAGTGCTGACGGATTACTCTAACACGGGAACAGGCATACGCAAAATGAGCGAGCAGACAATGCAGTCGCAGCCGCTTCAACTTATCGACTCCATTATGTCGATGACAAGAAACGTAACGGGTGCAAACGAAGTTATGAGCGGGGAGGTGCTCGGCTCGAATATGTCTGGTGCGGCAATCGCACAGCTTCAATCCCAGGCGCAACAACCGATTGAGGACTTAAAGGACGCTTTTTGGCTCGTAAAAGAGAAGCAGGGAAAGGTGCTCGCACAATTCTTCAAGCTCTACTACGAGCAGAAAGAATTTTCATACGAAGAGACGACGGTCAAGAGAGACCCGCAGGGAAAACCCGTCTTAAACAAATACGGACAGCCCGAAGAGGAGGAAGTGCAGTTTACGGACGTGTTCAACAGTTCGGAGTATGCCGGCGTCGAGTTCTCCGTCGTCGTGGAAGCGACGAGCGGAACGAAGGCAAGCACGGCGGGCGACATCAACGCGCTTGACGTACTTCTGTCAAAAGGGCTTATCTCTTTGAAAACATACTTGAAGGCATATCCGAAGGACGCTCTTTCCAACCGCACGGAAATCTTGAAGGGTATCGAAGAGGACGAGCAGAGCCAACTTGCTATCCTGCAACAGCAGACTACGCAGCTCGCGCAACAAGTCGAGCAAAGCGCAAAGCTCATTCAGCAGCAGAAAGAGACGGTCGATAAGGTTGTCTCTCTCATACAAGAAAACAATCAGCTCAAAACGATTATCGCAAACCTTTATTCGGAGGCAAAGGCAAAAATCGAGGCGGGCAATCAGCAAATCCAGCTTGGGAACGCGAAAATCGCGGAAGTACAGAGGGACGCGACGGACTTCGCCCAAGTCATAGCGGGACAAATGCAAGGAGGACAACCCAATGTTATGCCCCAAGTGCAAAACCGAGGGAATGGTCAAGCGGGATAAAAAGACCACCGTTTGGGTATGCCGCAATCGCGGCTGTATGAACTACAAAAAGCCCATAAGGGCGAACAACGATAGCAAGCGAGCATAGCTCGTTGACTATACAAATCTACACGCAGGAACAGCGAAAAAATCCAAAGGAGAATACTTCTATGCCGGAAGAAATCAAAACAGCGGAAACAAGCGGAGTAAATCCGCAGGGCGATAGCAACGCTGATGTCGCCAAGCAACAGGCGGAGGGCGTGAACGATGTCGAGTTTGCCGATACTCCCGAAGCGGAGGCGGGGCAGCCGCCAAAGCCAACGGAGCAGAAAGTAACCCAGACAAGGGAACAGAACTCCGAAAACGCTCGTCGTAGGCGTGAGGCAGAACGCCAAAGGGAACTCAAAGCGACGAGAGAGAAGGCTATCATCGAAGCTCTTAACGGCAAAAATCCGTTTACAGGCGAGGAAATGAAGGATTCCGCCGATGTGGACGAATATTTGACGATGAAGGACATCGAGAAATCGGGCGGCGACCCGTTGGCAGACTTTTCAAAGTTCCAAAAGCAGAAAGAGCGGCAGAGAGCGGCGGAAGCCGCTGCGGGTGAACAACAGGCGGAGTGGTTTAGGAGGGACAGAGAATCTTTTTCGACCAAATACCCCGATGTAAACCTCGAACAGCTTATCCAAAACAGGCAGTTCCAGCTCTTCGCAAGCGGAAAGGTCGGAGCGCTTCCTCTCACGGAAATCTATGAGGGTTTCGTGGAGGTTGCAAGCGAATATGAAAAGAAAGCCAAGCAAATGGCGAAACAAATGCTCGCCAACAGGAAAGCCTCGCCCGGTGCGCTGTCAAGCCCTGCCGCGCCAGATACCGCCTTCTTTACGAAAGAGCAAGTTCAAAAGATGACCGAAGAGGAAGTCTCGAAGAACTATGACAGAATCAGGGCAAGTATGCGCCATTGGAAATATTAAAAAAAGGAGGATTTTACATAAATGGCATACGCAAACTTCATTCCCTCCGTGTGGAACGAGGGAATCAACCGTGAACTCGAAAGACTCTGCGTTTTCGTCGAGGACTGCAATCGTCAATACGAGGGCAGCGTCAAAAAGAAAGGCGAAAGCGTAACGATTCTTGGCGTCGGCAAACCTACGATTAAGTCGCTCGCCAAGGCGAACAGGAACAACGACATCGACGCGCCCGAAGAAATCGAAGATACGTCGGTGATTATGTACATCAACCAAATCCGCTACTTCAACTATATGGTCGGCGACATCGACAAGGCGCAGGCTGTAAACGGTGTTATGGACGCGCTCGAACAGGAGACGAGCGAAGGTCTTGCGGACGAGGTGGATAAGTACGTCGCAAGTTTCGCCGTGGATTCGTCCGTGGCAAAGCTCAACGCTTCTCCCGCGACCGTTACGAAGGACAATATCCTTTCCACGCTCGACCTCGCAATCCAAAAGCTGTACGAGAACGACGTGAAGGCGACTACGAAAATCGTCGTTACGATTTCGCCGCGCTTCTATACGCTGTTCAAACAGGCGTACATCGACAAGGACACCGACAACAGCGAAATGCTCAAAAACGGCAGGGTGGCGAAGTACGGCAATGTCGTCGTCAAGATGTCGAACAACGTCCATAAGACGGATTCGGGTGCGACGGACAACATTATGATTCGCACCCAAAGGGCAATCGCCTTCGCCAAGCCGCTCACCCACACCGAGCCGTACCGTCCCGAAAAGAAATTCGCGGACGCGGTCAAGGGCTTCATTCTTTTCGACGCGAAGGTCGTTCGTCCGAAGGAAGTCATCAACATCAACGTCAAGTACGCATAAGGAGGTAAACGAAAATGGCGGTAACGATGAGAAACGAAATCGCAACGGTGGAGCTTGAAGCCCTCACCGCGAGCACCGACAAAGCTATCGAGTGGAAAGAGGGCGATGACAAGATGATTCTTGTTATTGTCGCCACGGAAGCGACCACACTCACCGTAAAGGCGGGCAACGGAATCCAGGGCGTTTCCGACAAAGTGCTGACCGTCCCCGTCGGGACGAGCCTTGTCAAGCTCGAAAGTGGCAGATTCAAGAACGTGTCCGGCACGAACAAGGGCAAAATCGTTGTTCAGTCGCCCAAGACGCCGAAGGTCGGCGTTGTTGCGCTCGTATAAGCAGGGAAGCGCCTATCTTTCAATAGGTAGGCGCTTTTATGCAATCCAAAGGTTTCTTGCGGTTCAATTCCGCAGGATTGCAAAGGAGGCAGACAATGAAGCTGGGAAACATTAAAATCGAAGCCTTGAAGTTGATGTTTGTGAACTACAACATCGACCCTGCAATCGACGAGCTTCCCAACCTC
>OMGY01000594.1_pt1 | contig 41210 bp, 56 predicted proteins | sample 1674461 | NCBI WGS metagenome assembly OMGY01 (sample SAMN05578579, study PRJEB25193) | human gut metagenome | biome: Human Microbiome; feature: human-associated habitat; material: feces | host: Homo sapiens | place: USA:Birmingham | reverse complement strand
ACAGTTTCAACAGCTGTTTTTATCGCGTTCCAAACAGTAGTAACCACGGTCTTTATCACGTTCAGGACGGTTTCGATGATCGTCTTGTAGATATTGAAATAGGTGGTCACTACAGTTTTGATTGCATTGAAAATGGTTTCAAAAAAGCTCTTGATGCCATTCCAGATCGTAGAGATAACCGTCTTTATGGCATTCATCACGGTTTCAACCGTAGTTTTTATCGTATTCCAAGCTGTGGTAAGAAAACTGCTGATTGCATTTGCCACAGTGGTGAAGGTGTTCTTTATTGCCTCCCATATACTGACGAAGAAGTCCTTGATCGCCGTCCATACAGTAATGGCAATCTCCTTGACCTTTTCCCAGAGGTTGATCCAGAATTCTCTGAAGCCTTCGCAGTTGTTCCAAAGGTAGATAAACGCAGCTACCAGCAGGCCGATGGCCGTAATGATCAGGCCTATCGGATTTGCCGCCATGACAGCATTCAGACCAGCCATCGCCGTCTTTACTCCAGCCATAGCAGTGGTAACAGTAGGAATAATTGTCATAATCGTACCAACAGCGGATATAACTTTGCCGACGATTACAAGTACCGGCCCGATTGCAGCAGCCACGAGTGCAATTTTTACGATCATCTGCTGCATAGGCTCTCCGAGGTTGTTCCACCATTCGGCGAGGGATTTCAGCTTGTCAGAGAGCTCTTTAAGGACAGGAGCGAGAACTGACATCAGGGAGTTGCCGACCTCCGCACCGGTTTCCTTCAGAGAGTTCATGGTCATCTGAAACTGGTCAATCGGGTCGAGTGTCTCATTGAAGGTATTCTCGACACTGCCTTCAAAATCTCCGAGGAAGCCGGAGAAATCCGACAGGTTGAGCTTTCCGGTCTGCACGGCATTATAAATGGAGGCACCGGCCTTACTTCCGAAGAGGTCATAGGCCGCCTGCAGCTTTTCTGCATCGCTTCCGCTTCCCTGCATGGTAGTGGAGAATTCCGCAAGTGCCTGATCCAGCGTTTTGCCGTCTGCCGTTGCATTCTTCATGGCTGTCTTTAAGCCCATCATGGCGGCAGATGTATCAAGGCCGGACATTTCCACCATGCCCATAAAGCCAGCGGCCTGCTGGGCAGTGAGTCCCATTTCCTTCAGCTGCGCGGCATTGGAGGAGAGGGCATTTGCCAGCGTGTCCATATCAATGCCGGTGGCCTGACCGGTAGCGTTTAAGGCGTCCAGAAGATTATCCGCCTCAGAAGCGTCCATGCCGAAGGCGTTCATGACGGAGGATACATTGTCGATAGATGTCGAAACATCGGTATCATTGAGCTGGGCAAACTTGATGAATTTTGCCGAGAGGTCATCCAGCGCCTGCCCGGTCAGGCCGAAACGGGTGTTGACCTCGCCGACAGCAGCACCGGCAGTTTCAAAGTCCGTCGGTATCTCCGTGGCGAGGTCTTTTACGATCTGGCACATATCCTCCAGCTCATCACCGGTAGCACCAGTTTTCTGCGCAACGATGTCGAGGCCAGCATCCACCTCGTTAAAGGCAGCAATGGAGGCAGCACCGATGGCGACAATGGGAGCCGTTACATGCGTCGATAGGCTCGTGCCGACATCAGATATTTTCCCGCCGACCTCCTGCAGTTTAGAGCCGGTCGCCCGGAGTGTTGCCGTGATAGAAGTATCTGTTTCCCGACACTGCTGTTCGAGGTTTTTGAGCTCGTTTTCGGTCTCTATGATCTCACGCTGCCATGCATCATATTGCTGCTGGGTGACGGTACCGTTTTTAAGTCCAGCATCCATCTGGTCTTGCACGGACTTCAGCTGTGTGAGCTTTTCCTTCGTTTCGGAGACTGCCTGTTGTAGGAGCTTCTGTTTCTGTTCGAGCAGCGCGGTATTTGTCGGGTCGAGCTTTAGGAGTTTGTTGACGTCCTTTAGCTGCGACTGAGTTGATTTGATTTCTTTGTTTACGCCGGAGAGGGCTTTGGAAAGGCCGGTCGTATCGCCGCCGATTTCCACGGTTATGCCTTTTATTCTGTCAGCCATGCGATGACCTCCTTCCTGTTAAAATCGATCCATCTGCTCCTGTGTCGCGAGCGCAGGATAGTTGAAATCGTCGTTGCTCATTTCTGCATACATGTCATTGACAGTCCCGATAGTGAGCAGGTCGAGCTCCGAGATGGAAAGCCCGATCTGCACACACCGGAGTAAAAAGAGCGGGGTTGTCATTTCCCGCTCTGTCGGATGATGTTTTTTTTAGATTCCACCTGCTGTTCCACATTCAGTCCCCACAGTTCGATGATCTGGGGCAGGATTTCATAGATGGAGAAGGTGTTGAACTGGTCGAGCCAGTCCTCCGGAGTATCCGGGACATCAGGATTCTGATGCTTTGCCATCAGCCATGCGATGTTCTCAAAAAGCTCCAGACTGAAAGTGTCCAGATTGGAGCTTTTTGCGTCGCTTTCATCGATGCCTTTCTGCAGCTCGTTTAAATCCTTGTAAATATCCCTGTGGAACTTATTTCTGTAAAGGCGAGGAATGGCGGCTGAGGCACGGAACTGCACCTCTTTGCCGTCAACCTCGATTGTTTTTGTTACTGCCATATCGCGCCTCCTTATTCACCGCTACTTACTGAAGCACTCGGCTCATATACAGAGCTGTACCAAGCGTCGTAAACAGCACTTGTAGTGTTCGTACCGGTTTTGACCTTCACAATGCCGGAAGGGAGCGGAGAGGCTGTGATGGAGAGCGTCTCCGTCTGCACCTCGGTAGAGTCCTCCTTGGTGCTGCCGGTGACGGAAGGGCGGGTTGCGCTGCAGTAATACATGCAGTGACGGATCTTTCTCTGGTCGCCGGAAAATTCAAAAAGCAGTGCAAAATGCTCCGGCTCTACATCCTTGTTTTCAACGATTACGCCGTTTGCATCCTCAGTCTCATGCATGACATCCGTAAGAAAGCTCTCCGGGATCAGCGCCAGTTCAAAGTCGCCGGAATATCCGTTGTTGTTTGAAACCATGTAATATACGGAGTCGTCCGCATAGAATGGATCATTATCTCCCTCAGCATCCAGCGAAAGGGATACGGCACCGGGCATTGCTACAGGCGTTCCAAAGGTAACAGTACCGTCTGCGGCAAGCGTAGCAATGGCGTAGTGGCAGTTTTTAAGGCCGAACTTGACCTTGTTACTCGTGTTAGGCATAGTTTTTAACCTCCTATAATCTGTGTTTGATATAAGACCTCGTACAGCTTCTCCGACTCGATCCACACCTCAGATTTCTCATAAGGCAGGTCGTGGGCGATCAAGATGTCTTCGATCTGGGTTTCTGTTTCCGGGTCTTTTATGTCCGTGTATAATTCGATGTTCAGTTCATCAATTTTCTGAAACACCGTGTCATCCGCGAAAATATTGTCAGAGCCCGGATATAGAAAAACGAGGAAGGGCGGGTCTGGTGACTCACCTTCGGCAAAGTGGGTCGTAGGCGAGCGGCAGACCGGCTTCCTCTAACATGGTGATTACATCGTCGTATGTCATGATCCACCTCCCAGCTTTTGCTTGATGGTATCGACGACTTTTCGTTTCCGCGCTCCTCGGCTGAGGCAATATGAGGCTGTGCCGGAACACGTCCTCCGCCACGTTTCACATGCCCGTGCTCCAGAAGGTGTGCCAGTTGGTAGCGGTTCCTCGAATGCACCACGAGGTCGATACTCTGTGAATCTTCGTGCATATTCTTGACCGACCAGCTTTTCTTGTATTTGCCGGTATCGACAGGCGCATCTGCCTGAATATCCTTGCGGACGGAAGCGGCAGTCTCTTTCACAGCAGCCTTCAGGTCATCTGTGGCGAGCTTTGAATATTTTTCGAGTTCCTCCATAATGGCGTCGCCCATCTCGCTTATTGATACATTTCTACTCATGCGTTTTTCTCCAGCTTGCAGTTGAATTTCAGGCTGTTGTGCTTATAGCCCATCGGGTTTACATAGGTGATGTTGTAGGTGTAGCCTTCAGCGATGATCCGGTATTTTGTCGATTCCACATCCGCAAGCTCAGAGCAGTAGCGGCAGGTGAAGTCCAGCGATTCCTCTGGATTGATGACTACACCGGAAGATTCGGAACCGGAGCTTGTGCCGACAGTCGCCCAGCAGGAGAAATAATCCGCCCAGCTGGTTTTGTGGTTTCCATATTTGTCGACGATGACCGTATTTTTCTGGAAGGTGACGCGCACACTCATAGCCGCTATATTCATGAAAATGCTCCTTTCCGTATTGTAAAAAGAAGAGAGCGCAGCGTAATGGTGAGAGCATGGTGGTCGGCTTCCTCCCTGTGCTCAAAGAGATAGGCACAGGTATAGAGGATAGCGACCTTCATGGTTTCCCGGATTGCTGACAGCTCCGACTCAGTATATTTATCAGAAGAAGCAGCATCGGAGTCGATCACTTCCCACTGATCATCCGTCAGCCTTGCAATATCGATACATAAGCGAATTGCGGAGGCCAAGAGGATACCGACCGTGGCATCCTCATCCGACGAATCTACGCACAGATAGGCCTTCGCATCTTCAGTTGAAATCAAAGCCACGGTCGTTCACCTCCTTGTCTTACGAACCGGAAGTTGCCTTCATGTCGAGAATCTTGATGCCTTCGGAAAGGATCAGCTTGCCGTCAACACGCTCCGTGCAAGTAAAGCCGACCTGACCGTTGGTAGCGTAAAGCTCATTGAGGCGTTTGATCGTGCGACCGGCTCTATCAGCGATCCAGTAGCAGGAGAAGTCGCCGAATGCAATGGCTCTTGCACCTGCGGCCATTGTAGGTACCTTCGGAGAGGTGTAGAGCGGATAGTCAAGCAGTCTGTCGGGCTCTCCGGCAGTAAGGGCAGGCTGCCATACATAGACACCGTTCAGATCCTTGAGCTTTCTGATGGCTGCGACAGTGGCATCGTTCATGAGGAACTTCGCCTTGCCGCGATACGGAGCCTTAAGAGAGTACACAAGGCTAATCAGCTCATCGGCGGTAATTGCCGTAGCGGAAGCTGCGGTTACGCCGGTAGGAGCACCACCAGCGGCAGAAGGGATGAACAGGCCAGTAGGTCTGTCGATAGCCGTCTGGCCGGTCTGCACAGCACCGTTGATGAAGGCAGCCTCTTCAGCTTCACCGAAGGCGCGACCGAATTCCTCGGAGATGTAGCCTTCGATATCGAAGAAGCTGTCAGAAAGAAGCTCGTCGGACACCTTGATGAGGTCAGTCATCTTGAAAGCGTCAATACTGGTCTGAGTGAAGGTCGGATTGCTCTCGGTGTAGGCACCGTTCTCGGCAGTCCATGCCGCCTGCGTGTAGCCATTTGCCACGGGGATCTTGCGCTCGTTCTGCGTGGTAATGACCTTGCAGGCGATGGTACGCATGATAATTTTTCATTGAGCGCCTGAATAAGGGTGTGCTCGAATTCAATCGGAACAAGATATCCGCCCATTTGCATCGGTTCCTTCCTCAAGTACGTCTCGGATTGCGGGAGTGCCGGGATGACGAATGTTGTCCCAGAAGGCCTTCTTGTAGGCTGCAGAGGCTCTGCCGGGCTTATCCTCCGGTTCATCCTTTACACCGGGCTTTCCGGTGAGCGGAGTAGAAGTCGGAGCACTCATCATTTTGTCAATCTGCTCCTGACGCTGCAGGCGTTCGATATCCTTGGTGAGATCGGTGACTTCCTTTTCCATCTTGTCGTAGGTTGCGGCATCCTCCGCAGAAACCATGCCGCCATTCTGAGAGTGACTATTAAGAAACGCCTTAGCGGCCTCCCATGCCTTCGCTCTCTTTTCCATGAGTTCCATAATCTGAGTCATAGTAAAATCCTCCTTTAATGTGCGAGAAGCGAAAGGCGCTTCTCAAGATCGATTACTGGTACCATGTGTTTATTTGCTTTCGACTTCTTCTTAGGAATCAGTCGGGAAAGCAGCGAATCAGTGACAGCCTTGCGGGAGAAAAGCATCTCCGCATCAGCCGTATCCTCTGGGACAGATTTCTCTCCATCCCTGAACAGAATCTTGTCAGCAAAGCCGAGCTTCACGGCTTCTTTGGCGTTCATCCATGTCTCAGCATCCATGAGCTGTGAAATCTTGTGGCGGGAGAGCCCGGACTTGATTTCGTAAGCGTTCATAATGGATTCCTTGACTTCGTTTAACATGTCGATGGCTTTCTGCATCTCCTCGGTATCACCGATGGCGATGGTCGCAGGGTTGTGTACCATCATCATGGCCACGGGACTCATGCAGACCTTCGTTCCGGCCATAGCGATGACCGATGCCGCCGAAGCAGCGAGGGCGTCAATCTTGACCGTCACATCGTGCGGGTAATCCATCAGCATGTTGTAGATCTGCGCAGCAGCAAAAACATCACCGCCCGGAGAGTTGATCCAGAGGGTGATTTCCATCGCCTGCATGCAGTTCATCACTAAATAGCTTGGGTGTTACTTCGTCGCCGAACCATGTCTCATCGGATATTTCTCCGTCGAGGTAGAGTGTTCGGCCGGAGCCAAAGCTGTCCGGCTCCTCGTTTCGCACCCAGTTCCAAAACTTTCGGTCATAGTGCCTCCTTCTTTCTGAACCGGGTGCGCCCGTTTTCGGGTTCCGGTTCGGTTTGTGATTCTTGTGTTTCATCAGCTTCCTCCTGCGTCTGTGCCGAGGCAGCAAAAATACCTGCGTCCTTGAGCTTGGTCATATTGCCATTGATAAGGTACAGGTCGCCGCCTTCCTCCTCCGGAATACGGTCGAGGTTCTCAAGCTCCCTGATATCGTTAGCGGACATCCAGCCGTTTTGGCGTCCGACCGCATAACCGTTCATGCGGCTTTGGTAGTCGCCTCTGAGTAGACCATCCACATTGAATTTGAAGAAGTAGTCCTTCTTCTCATCCGGTGAGAGCAGGGCTCTTTGCATAGACTGTTCCCAGCGGCATACCCACGGGTCGAGCGTGTATTTCACGAATTCCAGCGACTGCTGCTCAATGTTCGAGAAGCTCGATTTCTCAAGGTCGCCGATCATGTGAGGCGGGATACGAAAGATTCGTGCAATCTCATTGATCTGGAACTTCCGCGTCTCCCAAAACTGCGCCTGTTCCGGTGAGATAGAGATAGGCGTATATTTCATGCCTTCTTCCAGCACAGCTACCTTGTTTGCATTGGAGCTGCCGCCGAAGGCAGAGTTCCAGCTTTCTCTCACTCGCTCCGGGTCTTTTACCACACCGGGATGCTCCAATATGCCGCCGGGAGTCGCGCCGTTAGCAAAAAACTTGGCGCCGTATTCCTCGCAGGCAATTGCCATGCCGATGGCGTTCTTTGCCATTGCAATCGGGCTGTAGCCCACAAGACCGTCAAAGCCGAGACCGGGAACGTGCAGCACGTCGGATGGCTGGAGCTTTACGCGGCTGCCATTCATCGTGTGCGCCTCATCCTGTGACGTCTGATATTCGTAATAAAGCTCTCCGTTTTCATCGCGGTTGACCGTCATACGATTTGGCATCAAAGGATAGAGCGCGACCACTTCACCTTTGCCGTTTCGGATAATCTGCGCGTAGGCGTTTCCCCATAAGAGAAGGTGCGTCATCAGCGTCTCCTGAAATACAAAGGATGTCATTTCCGGATTAGGCTCATCGTGGAGCAGGAAGTAGAGCGGATGATTTGTCGCTTTTTCCTTACTGCCGCCTTCGCCGTATCGGTAGAGATGAATCGGCAGGCCTGCAATCGCCTCGGACAGAATCCTCACGCAGGAGTAGACCGCCGTCATCTGCATGGCGGAGCGCTCTGTCACAGCTTTGCCGGAGGTCGTGCCGCCGAAGAAGAAGCGGTAGGAGCTTCCGGTCGTCGAATTGGTAGGCTTATCTCTTGAACGAAACAGTCCTGAAAATATGCTCATATTGATCACCTGCCTTTCAGATAAATAAAATGCCTCTGCCGTCATAGACAGAAGCGCCGTTGTCGTTGCCGCAGCGGATCGCACGGTCAAGCGCCATGATGGTGGCGATGGCTCCGTCGATCTTCTCTGTAGCTTTTTCCTTGTCAGCCTTGATGTTTCCGGCTGGATCGGTACGGATGAAGATGTTATCCATATTCCAGCGGAGCACCGGATGGCCGCCGTGAGCGAGCTTCTTTTCCAGCGTCAGCTTCATGAGCTCTTTTGTCGGAGGTTTCGACCTGCTCCAGCACGTATTCGGCATAGCCGCTGGTGCAGTCCTCCATTTCCTCGGAATACCACTTGAGGCTTTCGGTCGGATCGTCAGCAGGCATATCGAGCGCGGTCTTCAGCTTGTACTCGCCAAGCGCATGTGCGTCGGTACCTTCCGCAGCGTAGTCGCTTCCCTTGTCCTCATAGGTTTCACAGAGCCTTGCCGATGGCGGGCAGTGAAGCCACCTGTCGGAGCTGGATGCGGACAGGATCGCGTGTGTTTTAACTGTCATTGCCAATCACCTCCGCGTCCTGAAGCAGGGCTTCATAATTTGCCGGGTCAACAGATGAGAGCTTTGCGGCACCATACTTTTTAAGCAGGGCGCGTACTTCTGCGGTATGACCGGCGCGGGACTTCTCAGCAAGGACGGCTCTTACATCCTCAAGCTTCAGCTGCGGCTTCGGTTCCTTCTTGACGGGTGCCTCAGCGGGCTGCGTCTCGATGTCGTCTCCGGAAAACTGCTGGTAGAGCCAGTCTGCTGCCGCATTAATTAATAGAAGCAGCAGCGGTGCGGAGCTCTTCGATGGTCTGTGCCATTTCTGCCATCTTTGACATTATCTTTTCCTCCTTCCTCGGATTTGCTTGCGGCAAGGAGTGAGAGATTCCTTGCCAGTCTGGCGGATACGTGGCTGATGGAATTCAGGAGCTTGATCTCCTCGTTCACGTTGCCGCCGGTGTCTGCGTAACTGCGGTACAACATGTGTTCACCTCGCTTTCTGAAGGCCTGTGTTCTCTTGCCTTCACCTTCCACTGGAGATGAACTGCCGATTTGAGCGGAGGATTTTATAAAAAAATTCCGACCACCATCCGAAAGAGGGACAGTGGCCGGAAAGAGTGTGGTTCGTGGCCTTGGTATTACTTGTCGCCAGTAATCCTGCGCAGGTCGGTACGATACTTCTTCATCTGATCTGCGAAGGTCTTCTGCGGGCGACCGAGCTCTCTTGCAATGGCACGGTCGGAGATGCCCTCCGGGTGATCCTTCCAAAGCTGGATGATGGTATCGGCCTCCAGGTCGAGCTCACGCAGTCTGGCAAAAAGCTGCTCCAGCAGCATGCGGTCGGCGATGACTTCCTCCATAGGCTTGCTACGATCGGGAATATAGTCACCGAGGGTGCCGTTGCCATCAGGGAGTGGCTGATCCAGAGAAGTGATATCGCCCACCGCGTGATATTCGCAGCCGATGCAGTCACCGTCGCATTTCCAGATGAAGCGGTAAGGGCACATACACCTGCCGTGATCCTGCTCCTTGTGGCGGATGCGGTCAGCTTCCTTATAGAAGGAGTCGTGCTGAGCCTTGGTGACCGGTACTTTCTCGCCGGTGCTGCGAACGTAAATGAAATAGGTCTTCTGATTGTCGTTGTTTTGCATAATGAAAGCCCTCCTTCGGCTTTTGCCGAAATGGAGAGCTCCAGACATGCAAAACCAGACCACAGGCGTGAGGGCATACCGAAGGATTACTCCATTTCGGCTGCACCTCACTTCCGGCGATCGGTACAGTATTTGATTGTCATCGGTAGTCACGTGGAACCGGAAACACCCTGCGCAGATGGCTTCCACGTGCTAATTACATTTTAGTCAGGAGAGAGAAAAACCAGAAAACTCGACGAGTCGCGAAAATGCCTTAAAACAGGCGCTTTTCCGAGTCTTGAATAGGGTACAGATATTGTGAAAAGACAGTGATAGTAAGGAATATAGGCATAAAAAAATCCGACTCGGCGAGTCGGAAAAATTTAAAAAACCGCACCTCCATGACGGAAGTGCGGTAAATTAGGTCTGCTTACAGGCGTTGTTTGGAGCCGAGCGGCTCATAATTGTATGATTCAAGAAACTCGTTTGCATCATCAATGGTCATCCCGGAGAAGCCGGTGATGCAGTATTTTAATGCTTGGTGCTCGTCAGATTTATCAAATGCATGCCCGGCAAGCTGCAACAGCTTTTCGGTAGTTCCGATATCAAGGTCAAGTCCTCTGCCTATAGCGACAATCGTTCTCAGACTTGGCTTTGTGTCGATATTCTTCTCGGCTTTACGGTACACCTCTTCGCCGAGGCTTGTCAAAGAACAGAAATGCGATTTGCTAAGTCCGCGAGACTGCACGATCTCAAAAATGACCTCCCAGCAGGTTTTATTCACACCAGTTATCTTTCTGGCGGCACTCTAGCGCTCGAATTCTTCGCGCTTCTTTTGCAGCGCTTCGGACATCTGAACAGCGGAGGCACTTTGCTTAGAATCGTATTTTGAGGCTTTGCGCTCTCCGGTTTCACGGTGAAGCAGCTCGAAAGGGAAGTGTTTTTCTGCCTCATCTGCTCGCAGGGACTGCCATGTAAATTGCAGTGTGCATTCGTTCAGATTTGCCAATGCAAAATCAGTAAGGGTCGGTTTGCCCTCATTGTTACGCTCGATGTACTGCACGTCGTTGATAATGAAGTATCCGTCCACATACCGGAAAAGACCAGAATCAACAAGGTTGCGGAATTCGCTGCTGGTGCGATATGCATAGAACGCATCACGCTGGTCTAAGTACCCGTGGTATGGGGATTCTTCGTCATACTGGTAGATGATAGCAGCGTCTTTGTAGCCGGTTTCCATCATACGGATCAATACTGATTGACGGGACACACCATAGAATTCGCGCAGCTCCTCGGCAACGGAAGTGAGAATAGCTGGTTTTATAGGACTATTTTCATAATCGTATGCCTGTAGAAGCTCATCTACTTTCATTCGGAAAGTACTATATGGCATGAGAATGCGAGGAGCCATATTGTTTGCCTGCCACTCCATACGTTGGATATCAGACCACTCCTCATCCTTTTGAGGGTATGCCATATTGGAAGGGCAGCGGCATGCAACGAAGTCCTGACCATAGAGAACGTGTTTTATCGCTGCATACATTCGATGCTTATACCAGTGATAGACTTCATGGGCGATTGTGTTTTTGACGCACCCAAGATTCCGCTCCCAGAAGGTGTAGGTATCTACCAAAATGGTGCCGCGCTTTACATCGATTGTTGTTTCTGAAACCTTAAAAAGATCATAGATGGTTGCCTTCCCTGCAGTGAAGTATATTTCTCCAAAAACACTGAAATCATCTGTGATCCGATTGCCTTGGATAATTTCAAGTCCCATATCTTTTGCAATATCAGCAATAGGGACAACCATTGGCTTTTCCAGTGCTTCCGGGAAATATTGCTGGAGAAAAGTTGTGGCTTCATCATCCAGATCCTTTTTGTATAAGATCGGAACTATGTTCTTTGAGACGGCATGACCATCCGTTTTGCGAGGTTGGCCAGAGGTGTACCCAGAGATATTCATAACAGTAACAGATTCAAGTTTATCGGTTACGACCGCCACACAGGAAAGGACGAGCCATTGACTTGTTTCGTGCGATGCTGTGCCTTTGTATGTATCTTCGGTCAAATTGATTGTGCAACTTACGACCGCGTCAAACAGAAGGCTGTCTTCATCTATTCGGATATTCTTTGTATATTCGAGGATCATGTCCTCAAGCAGGGCAGAATCCGGATTCTGAATTCTGGAGTAAGATAAATTCAGGGCATAAGGATGCTCTGCAATGTATGTATAAGCTGCCTCCCACATGGGGCGGTAGCACACAGTATATATAAACTGCTCGATCTCGTTGTTATACATTCTCACGGCCAGCAGACTCCCTTTCTTGGACACAAAATTAGAGGATACAAACACAGTATAACACAAAACTGCTGATTTTTCAATAGGAACGAAAGAAAATTCTTGCGTTTATGAAGAATTACTCTTGATTTTTTAAAGACTTTGTGCTATACTGTGGAAGTACAGTGGCAAAAATCACGTTTTTGAAAATCGAGAGGTGACTACCGTGGAAGTTAGTTATAAAAAATTGTGGAAAATATTGATTGACAAAGACATGAAGAAGAAAGACTTGCAGGCAGCTGCCGGGATCAGCTGGGCTTCGGTAACCAAGCTCTCGAAGGGAGAGACAGTAAGCATGGAAGTTCTAATGAAAGTGTGTAAAACGCTGAATTGTGATATAGGAGACATCATGGAACTAATCCCTACAGAAGAAAATGAAACTACTTGAGGAGTGATATGATGTCCGGCAGGAAAAAGAGCGTAATCAGTAAAGCAAGTCCTCATACTATCAAGAAATTTGAGTTGATTGAGGAATATATAAAATCGTGGGCACAGAAGTTACTGCTGACTGAGTCTTGCAATGGGCTGATCTTTATAGACTGCATGTGCAACAGCGGTGTATACACCGACGATGCCGGGCAATTGGTGAAAGGTACAGCAGTACGCGTCTCAGAAGCACTTAGGGAAGCAGCAAGAACCTATACGGAGAAAAATATACACATTTACTTGAATGACAAGGACAAAGCGCGAGTAGATGAGTTGAAAAAGCATCTTCCGCAGGATGAACGCAATTTTAAGATTGTAACGTCCTGCAGTGATGCGCACGAGCTGCTCCGAACTATCGGGCCACAGTTATATGGAACCGGGCACCTGCATTATTTCCTGCTCTACGATCCGTATGATGCGACCATTGACTGGGAAGCACTTCTGCCGTTTTTCCGTAACTGGGGTGAAGTTATGATTAATCACATGGTTTCAGATCCGGTGCGGGCGATCACAAGCGCCAAGAAGAAAACGACAAAGGTGAAGTATGAGAACACTTATCTGGAAGACTTTGAGAAACTGGTGCCTTACGGAAGTGACAAGAAGGCCTATGAGGCCAGAGTGGAGGAAATTATAAATTCACTGAAAGGAGCTCGCAGGTACTACGTATCGGCATTTCCGTTCTATAACACGCAGAACTCGCTCGTCTACAATTTGATTCATTGCACGAGCAACAAGGAGGGCTTTAAGCTCTACAAGAAGAGTGCTTGGAAGGTATTTGGCGCACAGTCCTCTACCAAGCATTCGGTTGAGAACAGGCAGTTGTCATTTAACCTTTTCGGTGAGATTGCTGAAGAGGAAGATGAAAGCTGTTTGCATGTTATCGATATAGCGAAATACCTGCAGCGCAGCTTTAGAGGCCGAAAGCAGGTGCCGCTGGATGAGATGTGGGAACTTCTGGATAATCACCCGATTTTCCCGTCAGAGGGATTTCGTAATGAGGTAAAGAGCGATCTTACCGATTTCTTTGGCGCGAAGATTGAGCAGATTGTGAATCCTGATACAGGAAAGAAGGAAGCGGTGCTCTCTTTCTCTTCGTGAGACTGAGTTTCAAATAGATGAGGTGATTGGAATTTATGGCAACGTCGCAGAAATTTGGTGGCAATTGGACTGAGGAGAAGTTGAATATCTTCACCAGCTATCTGGACGCATACCTGATTGCACTGCAAAATCAGAAGTTTAAGAAGATTTATATAGACGCCTTTGCTGGAACCGGTGAGATCGAGACCAGCGACGGCGGGCAGTTTCTTGTGGGCTCCGCTAAGCGTGCACTGGCGTCTGAAAAGAAGTTCGATCACTACTATTTCATAGAAGCGGACTCTCAGAAGGCGGGAGAACTTCAGGATATGATAAACGCTGAGTTCCCGCAGATGAGGCGAATTGTTACGATTTACTGTGGCGATGCGAATGATAAGCTCGCGGAGATTATTAGCAGCGTAGACTGGAGATATAACAGAGGATTGCTGTTCTTAGACCCATATGCGACGCAGGTAAATTGGGCTACACTTGAAAATGTAGCACAGACGAAATCGATAGACGTATGGTACCTGTTTCCGTTCTCTGCACTTGAACGTATGCTGCCGAAAAACGGAAAGTACGATAAATGGGAGGATTGCATAGATCGATTGCTTGGAGATTCCGGATGGCGGGAAGAATTCTATAAGAAAGATCCCCAGATGACGCTTTTCGATTTGTTCCCGGAGCCCGGAAAGAGCGATGGAGAGCGGATGGTAAAGGACGCGAATCCGGAACACATAAAGGATTATATTCTCTCCCGGCTTGGGACAATCTTTCCATGTGTGTCAAAGCATGCACGGATTTTCAGGAACAGCCGGAGGTCGCCGATGTTCCTTTTCTGCTTTGCTATCTCGAACGAAAGCGAAGCGGCACAAAAGCTTGCTTTACGAATAGCAAACCACATATTAAAGAACAAGTAGGCGGAGGATGAAAGCGACTTGAAGACGATAGAACGAAAATCCATGCTTTATCAAACAGGGGTAGAGTATGGTGACTACACAATGAATCATGTGCAGGGCTGTGCGCATGGATGTAAATATCCATGTTATGCATTCCTGCTGAAAAAGCGCTTCGGACAGATTAAGGATTATGAGGGCTGGCTTGAACCAGTGCTCGTTTCAAATACGCTTGAATTGCTCGATAAGGAAATTCCGAAGTTGAGGGATAAGATTCAGTCTGTCCAGCTTTGCTTTACAACAGATCCATTCATGCAAGGATATCCAGAGGTGTCGCATATGAGCATTGCGGCCATCCGAAAACTAAACGAGGCGGGTATCAAATGCACGACTCTGACGAAAGGACTGCTACCTATAGAACTTGCAGAGCTTTCTCCAGAAAATGAACATGGGATCACACTGATTACTCTGGATGAAGCGTACCGGGAGCAAATGGAGCCGGGTGCAGTTCCCTGTGCAGACCGACTGGCAGCGTTGAGAGCACTTCACGAGGCTGGTTGCAAGACGTGGGTAAGCATGGAGCCGTATCCAACACCAAACATGGTTGAGCAGGATCTGCACGAACTACTTGAGGCGGTATCTTTTACAGATCGGATCATTTTCGGGAGAACGAACTATAGTAAGGTAGCAAACTCTTACGAGGGACATAAGCATTTTTACAATGAGTATGCGGCAGAAGTGGTTTCATTTTGTCAGGAACACGACATTGATTGTCATATAAAGGAAAAAACAATAACGGAAGAATGAGGTGGCGTTATGGCTTTATTACAAGACCTGATCCAGCAGATTGACGATCCTGCGCTTAAGGAGAGAATACTGCAGGAGACAGATAAATTACTGAAACAGAAGAAGTTTGGATTAGTGTTTGAAGAACACTTGCCGGAATGCACACCACTCTATGATGTGCCGATTCGTGTAGGTTCTAAAGTTGCTGTGAAAACGGGATACATTAATGAAATCTATACTGTATTTAAGATTAGCGGCAGTGAAGTGCTCTGTGATCACAGGGAAACGCATGAACAGAAGACATTTTGTCTTGATGACCTTGTTACAGTAGCAGAATTCGGCGAGCCAATTTATCCAACATTGAAGCCGATTGATGTCGTGGAGAATGCTCCGGGTAGCAATCTATGGCACACGCTGATTGAAGCAGACAATTATCACGCACTTCAACTACTGGAATATCTCTATGCAGAGAAGGTGGACTGCATTTATATTGATCCACCATACAACACCGGAGCGACTGATTGGAAATATAATAACGATTATGTGGATTCTAATGATGCCTATCGACATAGTAAATGGCTTTCCATGATGGAAAAACGATTAAAAATTGCCAGAAAACTATTGAAGCCAGATACAGGTGTACTTATTGTCACTATTGATGAACATGAAGTGCACCACCTTAGAACTTTATTGGATCAAGTCCTTCCAGAGGCTTATATTCAAATGGTTATAATCGTGAATAATCCAAAAGGTTCAACCAGAGGATATTTTTCAAGAGTTGAGGAATATGCTATTTATTGCTTTATGCCCAAAGCTACGATTAGCTTTGGAAACGATCCTATGTTAGGAGAAACAACTCCCAGTAAAAAGCCGAGGTGGAAAGGCCTCCTGCGCTCTGGGGAAGGGGCAAGAAGAGAAGACAGTAAAAATTTGTTTTATCCTGTACTTATTGATCCAGATAAAAAGAAAATTATTAAAGCTGGCGCTGTTGTGCCATTTCCTGAAAAACCTCCATATGGTGAGAAAATTGAAGGATACGAGGCTGCTTGGCCTATTCGAGACGACCTTTCCGAAGGGAGATGGATGCTTAGTGTTGAGACATTCAATGAAATGCTTTCTAAAGGATATATATCGCTGGGAAGATATGATTCCAAACGGAAGACGTGGGGTATTTCGTACTTGAGTAAAAAACCACAGCGTCAAATTGAAAATGGAGAGCTGATTATTACATCGCGAGACGAGGTGACAGGGACTGTAACTGTTGAATATGCAGATGAACAGGAAAAACAAGTAAAAACTGTTTGGCATAGAACACTACATGATGCTGGTGCATATGGCTCTGACTTAGTATCTGATATTGTTGGGCAATCAAGAGCGTTTACCTTCCCTAAGTCACTATATGCCGAAAGAGATTCAATAAAAATGGTCGTTGGAAATAATCCGGATGCTTTGATTGTTGATTTCTTTGCGGGAAGCGGAACGACACTTCATGCGGTAAACCTATTAAATGCTGAGGACAATGGTCACCGCAGATGTGTCCTTGTCACAAATAATGAAGTTGCAAATGAAGACGCTGAGATACTAAAAAGAGATGGTATTAAGCCGGGGGATAAAGAGTGGGAAAATCGTGGTATCTGTAAATCAGTAACGTGGCCGAGAACAAAAAACTCAATTTTAGGATATCGTGATGATGGTACAAAACTGGAGGGCGAGTATTTTACTGCTAATACTGCAGAAAAGTCCGTTCCAAGAACTTTTAGAAAGCTTGATTTTGTCACGAAAGATATGCTTGATAGTGCAGCCAAGAAAAAGCAGCTAATCTCTTTATTTGGAAAAAGTAAAATACCGCAGTCGTTAGTTAAGGCTGACACGAAATACATAGTTTCAGAAAAACACGAGATTTCAATTCTTTTTGATGATATGGCCGTGGATGAATGGATTGAGTCGTTGGATGGACAAGATCAAATCAGAGAGTTCTATGTGGTTACTCAAGACAATCGTTTATTTAATTCGGTTAAAGAGAAGGTACAGGCACTGCTGGGAGATTATGTTGAACAAGGTCAAGTAAAAAAACAAATGAGTGAAGGATTTTCTTCGAATACAGTGTATTACCGGCTTGGTTTTCTCGACAAAACATCTGTGGCTCTTGGCAGACAGTTCCGCGAATTACTTCCGGTGCTTTGGATGAAGGGCGGAGCCATTGGAAAGTGCCCTGTACTTGAAAGTGATGTTCTTCCGAAAATGCTTATTCTGCCTCAGAATAAGATGGCAATTCTGATTGACGAGATTTATTATTCCGAGTTTGATGCGGAACTAAGACAGCATCCTGAAATCCATACAGTTTTCATTGTGACGGATTCAGAGGTTGCTTATCGATCTATGATTCGTACATACGAAGGAAAAGCATGCTATCAGCTTTACAGAGACTATCTGGATAATTTCAGAATCAACACGGGGAGGTAACCATGAAAGTAGAATTATTTCCTTTTCAGAAAAGAGCGCTTGCTGATATCCGCATGAAGACTGTGGAGGCAATGGGCAGCTATCATAGAACACATGCACCGCAGGTAGTTTCCTTCACTGCGCCGACCGGAGCCGGAAAGACCATCATCATGTCTGCACTGATCGAGGATATCCTCTTCGGTGACGAGCAGTATGTGGAACAGTCGAATGCCGTTATTGTCTGGCTTTCCGATTCTCCGCAGCTGAATGAGCAGTCGAAACAAAAGATCGACTCCAAGGCTGATAAAATTAAGCTTTCGCAGTGCATAACGGTTTCAGAGGAAGCATTTGATAAAGAGCTGTTCGAGGATGGTCATATCTATTTCTTGAATACACAGAAGCTATCTGTTACTTCAAAACTTACAAAGAATGGCGATGGACGCACTTACACAATCTGGCAGACGCTGGCAAATACCGTTCGTGAAAAGAGCGATCGCTTGTATTTTATCATTGACGAAGCACATCGTGGTATGCAAGGGCGAGAAGCCAGCAAAGCAACCACTATTATGCAGAAATTTATCAAGGGCAGTGACGATGACGGCATTCCTCCAATGCCGGTGGTAATAGGTATGTCTGCCACTACACAAAGGTTTAATGCTCTTGTCGAAGGTACATCCTCCACAATACATAAATCTATCGTTACAGCGGATGAAGTACGCTCTTCCGGACTTTTGAAGGACAGGATTGTTATTACCTATCCTGAAGAAGGCACGGTCAATAACGATATGGCCATTCTGCAGGCTGCTGCAGATGACTGGAAAGAAAAGTGGGAGCATTGGACGCAGTATTGCTTTGAACAGCATTATGCTTATGTGAATCCGATTCTGATCATTCAGGTTTTGAATGGAACCGGTGATGCACTGACGGATACAAATCTGGACGACTGCATTACAAAGATTGAGGAACGCATCGGCTTCAAGCTGGAAAGCGGCCAAGTTGTTCATACCTTTGGGGGCACAACAGCAACGCTCACAGTTAACGGACTCGAAGTGCGATATGAGGAACCGTCCAATATTGCTGAGGATAGAAATATCCGCGTGGTATTCTTCAAAGAGAATCTTTCTACTGGATGGGATTGTCCGCGAGCAGAGACAATGATGTCCTTCAAACACGCCAATGATGCCACCTACATTGCACAGCTTCTCGGTCGAATGGTAAGGACACCGATGCAGATGCATATTCAGGTGGACGACGTTTTGAACGACGTGCATCTCTATTTGCCGTATTTCAATGAAGATACCGTCAAGGACGTTGTAGAAGCCCTGCAGAGCACGGAAGGCGGAGACATTCCGACTGATATTTATGGTGAGTCCCTGTCCGGAAAAAAATTTGAAACGCTGACTGTTAGGCCGAAGAAGAAAAAGGAAGAACAGCAGACTCCGGGACAGATGACTTTATTCGATGTGTTCTCTGGGCAGAACACGGGAGAACAGCAGTCTGCCGGAACAGCAACAGAGCCAGCTGGCGACACGACTCCAACAGTGCAGCTTCAATCCACAGGCGTGCAAACACAAGAGGCAGAAACGCCAGAACAGAGCCAGATACAGCCGATGGCGGATACAACACCTCCTGCCCAGTCTACACCGGTTACGCTACAGTCCTCTGGTACGGCAACACCGTCCGGGAATAATGCTGCGGGAAGTCAGCAGGCGGTTCAGACGGAAACTCCTGAAGAGGAAGATCTATTTGACCGTGAAGAGGTTATGAAATTTATAAATGATGCGGGTCTGCTTTCCTACAATGTCAGAGCGCTTCGAATCAATGACTATCTGAAATCTCTGTATAGGATGGCGCATCTTCTTACGATGTCCAAATTACATCGTGAGGCAATCCGGGAGGTTCAGGATGAGATTGTTGAGATGATCCACAGCTATGTGGAAAGCCTCAAGGCAGATGGAAAATATGATGACCTTGTTCAGCAGGTTAAGCAGTTCAAGCTGGCGACTCAGATTTTTGATGCCTTTGGAGAAATCGTGGACAATTATTCAGTGCATGATATGTTCACGACGACGGATACTGATATCGAGCGGCAATTCCAGATTGCCGACGTAAAGCTCGGTCGAGAAGGCATCGGTATGGCCTATGGAAACAAGTATATGGATATGTCTGATCTGACGGCATTTAAAGTTGATGTTATTCTCTTCGTAGCAGACGAAGAGTGCATGAATCTGTTGTATTCCTATGCGGAGACTCGCTTTCATGGATTGAATGATGATTATCGCAGATATATTGCAACTATAGATTCGGAGAAAATTCGTAAAGAGTATGACAGTATCGTTTCCGATGGCGATCCTGTAAGCAAGCACAATTTCCGTTTGCCGGAGACAATTCAGGTGCCACATGAAGTGGGAGGCAAAGAATATAGGAATCATCTCTTCGTTAGTGACATAACCGGTGTTGCAACGATGAAGTTGAATACTTGGGAAGCCGGAGTTATTGAAGAGGAAGAAAAACGAGAAGACTTTGTCTGCTGGATTCGTAATCCATCAAGAGGCTCATGGGCGCTTTGCATTCCTTACGAAATTGATGGTGAAACAAAGCCTACCTATCCCGATTTCATTGTAGTAAGAAAAGATCGTATGCTTGGATATGTCGTTGATATTCTTGAACCGCATAATCCTGATTTTAAGGACAATCTTGGAAAAGCAAAGGGATTCGCAGAATACGCAAAACAGAATCCGGGAGTGGGAAGAATTCAGCTTATTCGTATGAGCAAAGATGCTGCCGGAAACCACAAATTTAAGAGATTAGATATGTCTAAGACAGCCATCCGCGATAAAGTCATTCATGCAATAAACACCGATGAGCTTGACCATATCTTTGATACCGATGGAGTTATCGAGTAAAGGGGAAATTACATTATGGCAAATGAGCTGCAGCCATTGTCGCTGCTCTTTCAAAATAGATTATTCCGGATACCGGACTATCAGCGTGGTTATGCATGGCTGCAGCAGCAGTTGGTGGATTTTTGGGATGACCTTGTAAATCTTCAGTCTGACCGCTATCACTATACAGGTCTCCTGTCCCTTAAGCCTCTAAAAAGCAAGGAGACCGTCAGTTGGGGCGAGGACTTGTGGCTGGTCGAGAACGGATATAAGCCTTGCCATATAGTCGATGGTCAGCAGCGCATCACCACATTTGTTATTCTTTTGAATGAAATCGTGGTTTTTGTGCGCGGCTTGGATGAGAACAAGGGTAAGTCTGATAAGGAAATCACGCTGGGGTATGAAACGGTCGAAGAAATCGTTTCAAAATACATCTGCCGAAAAAGACCGCCGAACGGAGTAGTAACAACATACCTTTTTGGCTATGAGGTCGACAATCCCAGCGCAGAATACATGAAATATAAGGTGTTCGATGAGCCGTATTCCGGCGCAGTGAATGAGACTTACTATACAAAGAATCTGAAGTTTGCAAAGAACTTATTTGCAGAGAACATCAGAAAGCTATATGAGGAGTCCGGAGAAGGCGGCCTTGAGGCAGTAAATACTCTGTACAAGAAGCTCACCCAGCGCCTGATGTTTAATCTCCATGAAATCGACGATGATTACGATGTGTTTGTAGCTTTCGAGACCATGAACAATCGTGGTAAGAATCTGACAAATCTTGAACTGTTGAAAAACAGACTGATCTATTTGACCACGCTTTATGATGATGAGGTGTTTGACGAGAAGGACAAGTCTGCCCTCCGTAAGAAGATAAATGACGCTTGGAAGGAAGTCTACTATCAGCTTGGTAGGAACAAGAGTGTTCCTCTTTCCGATGATGACTTCCTGCGTGCCCATTGGATTATCTATTTCAGGTATTCCCGTAAACGTGGCGATGACTACATCAAATTCCTGCTAAGCAAGTTCTCGTCAAAGGGCATATTTGAAAAGGCACCCGTTCTGGTTGAGACAGAGGCCGAGTCGGTTATCAGCGATGATGTCACTGATACAGACGACACGGAAGTTACTGAAACAGAAGAACAGGAAATCATAGAGGTATCAAAACTCCAACCAAAAGAAATCGGGGACTATGTCAATAGCCTCAAAGATATGGCGAAGTACTGGTATGACACCTATTTCCCGTTTGAAAGTGTTAATCTTACTCCTGAAGAACAAAAACGAGTCGATAGGCTTAACCGTATCGGCATCGGACATTTCAGGCCGCTGGTTACTGCGGTCATCAGTCGGCGGGATATTTCTGCGAACAGCAGAGTTAAAATTTTTGAAGGTATCGAGCGTTTTATCTTTGTTGCATTTCGCTTGGGTAATTTCAATGCATCCTATGGCAGCAGTGATTATTATCGAGCTGCGCGTCAGGTGTATGTGAAAGAAACGGATGTTGATGATCTCTGCAAAGAAATATATGACAGGACTACGAATGATATCGATTTTGCCACGCAGAACTTTGTCACCAGAATTGAGAAATATTTTTCTACAGGAAATGGCTACTACGACTGGAACAGTCTGCGATACTTCTTTTATGAATATGAGGCTAAGCTGGCAGGGAAAAATAATATAGACCGGTTCTGCACGTGGTCAATGTTTACAAAGTCCGAGAAGGATAAAGTTTCTATCGAGCATATTCTCCCTCAGACACCGACGAAGTATTACTGGCGTAACATGTTCCGGCAGTTTAAGGATTCAGAAATCAAGATGCTTTCCGGAGCGCTTGGGAACCTTCTGCCGTTGTCTCAGAGCGTAAACTCGGCTTTGCAGAATGATAGTTTTGAGGATAAGAAGCATTCCAAAACCACAGGGCGTCGCGGGTACGAGAATGGATCTCACTCAGAGATAGAGGTATCCAAGCTGCAGAATTGGACTGCATTTGAGATATACAGTAGAACTGAAAAGCTTCTCGTTTTCATGCAGGAGCGCTGGAACCTGCAATTCGACGAGGAACAGTTGGAAAAGCTGATCGGCATTTCATTCGTCAAAAATGGACGAGAAATCCCGAAGGAGTTGGAGGAAGTATCGGCAAACGTACCGGAATCCGAGGAAAGTGCAGAAGGCTCCGGAGATGATCAAAAACTGCAATTCTGGACAGCATTCGTAAACTATGCTAATGAGCACGGCAGATCAAGCGATATCACAAAACAGAGGGCAGCTGGTCGAACATATTACGATGTGCATATAGGCGCGAACGGTTATCACTTATTCTTTTCCATTCCCTATGGCAAACGAATCAAGATGGGCATCTACACCTATAGTGTGGATATCTATAATCGTCTGAAGGAATTAAAAGACCAGATTGAGGCCGAATTAGGTGAGAACCTGAATTGGGAATACTCAAAATCGACAGGTACAACACGTTCCATCGTTATTGAGGAAAAGGCTGATGTATTCAATCCGGAAGAGCAGCCGAAAATATTTGATTGGATCATCGACCATTTTGACCGGATCACGACAGCGTTATCTATGGCCGGAGAGCATCTCAGTATAAGCGGTGATTCCTCTGAAACGAGGTTTGAGATCAGAAAACGTTACTGGACGTATGCCTTGGCACAAATCCATGAGGCTCATGGTAATCCCGGCTCTTTCAGCAATGTAAATCCGAGTACGGACAACTGGATAAACGGCTTCTTTGGCATTGGAGGTTTCTACCTCTACTGTGTTGCGAATTTTGACTCTGCCCGTTCAGAGGTCGTGTTTGCCAGAGCGGAGAGATCAGAGAACAAAGCTGCGTTTGATGCTCTTTACCAGCATAAGAGCGAGATTGAATCGAAGCTGGGAACGGAGCTTCAGTGGAACCGTGGAGATGATATCAAATCCTCGAAGGTGTTTATTCAGCTTGATAACGTGAGCATTGAAAACGAAGATGACTGGCCGCAGATGGCTCAGTTCCATGCAGAATGGTCAAAGAAGTTCTACGATGTGATTGTGCCGTATATAACGGTAGATTGGCAATAGTCCGCACAGGACGAGGAGCACTGATGGCAAATTTAAATTCTGAGAATCCGCACGTCGGACGCAAGTTCCAAGAATTTGTGCAAGCGATTCTCAAAGAAAAATATGATACATATTTTGAGCAGGAAGCAGCAATCCCCATCGGCAGACCGCCAAAGGAGCACAAGTTTGATCTTGCCAATGCTGACAGGTCTATCGTGGCTGAATGCAAATGCTATACGTGGACTGATTCCGGGAATGTTCCGAGCGCAAAGTTGATGGGCTTGGACGAGGCTGTATTTTACTTTGGCTTTCTGCCTTCTGGGACAAAGAAGCTGCTTTGTATGAAAAAAGCAGTGTTCCGTGGCAAGCAGGAAACACTGGCTGAGTATTATGTTCGAGCACATGAGCATTTGTTAATTGACGTGTAAAATACAAAAATAGAAAAAGGCGAAAAAAGCGGTGAATTTACGGAACAAATGCCCTCAATTGGCGTAAATACGTGCTTCAAGTAGTGTGAAAAATTGAAAAAATAATAAATTAAATAATTTACGTGTCAAAAAAAATACTCGATTTTCGGTAAAAACCGGAAGTCGAGTATTTTTATAATTTTTTTTCAAAAAGCCTTTAAGAATCATTTAAATATTTTTGAAAAGGTCTTTAAATAACGTATCTACGTTGTTTAAAAATTAAAGAGTATTAAAATAATTTTTAAACATTCTAGAAATTTGATTAAAAATGGGGGGTAGCAACCTAGCAACTAAATTAAAATAGGGTAGCAACTAAACCAATTCAATAATTTTTATATTCATCAATAAACGGTTTAAATTGTTCATACACTTTTCTTTCTAATGGAGACTGGAGAAAACAGAAATGTCCTCGTGTTCCTAAGAATTCCTGCTCTCTTTTGTATAACAGTTCCATTCTTTCTGATCTAATATGTGCCGAAGTAATTGAAATATTACACAGTTTCGCAATATCTTCTGGTTCATGCATATCCAACGCCCATAAAACACATGCGGGAGCAAGAACATCAATTGCAAATCGTTTGGCTTCATATTCATACCGTTCCTCATCTTGAATATGTGACATTACAATATGTACGATTTCATGCATAACTGTGTATCTTTTTTGAGGAACAGGGCAGTCTGGAACTACTATTTGATATCCATCGTCAGTAAAGACGGAATATCCTCTTTCATTGGGCAGAATATTAAAATCTTTTCTTAATATTATATTCATAGATTTTAGAATAGTGGCAATGAAGAAATTGAATTGTTAATTAAAAAGTGCCAGCTCGCATCACGAGCATTTGTATAGGATTTATAATTCAAAATAAACACCTCCATGTATATTGTACACGCATGGAGGTGTTTTATATAGTTATATGTCGTTATCTTCCGGTAAATTATTAATTTTTTCTAATTCTTCTTTTGAAATTTCAGTTCTTCTAAATTTTCTATCAGGAGAACGAGAAACTTTAAGAGCCGCAGGCTGTTGACTTTCCTTTATTTGTTTTTGTCTATATAATTCTTCAAGTTTGCCTATAAGCTTTATTTGCTCTCTTTCATTAAATTTTGAGAATACATCAAGCATTTCCCGCTCATTTTCAGATAAATTGTCTGTTGATGAGTTTTTTTCTTTGCCATAGACTAAATAATCTATTGATATATTAAAAAAATCTGCTATTTCAATTAGATATTTTCTATATGACTTACTTTTTCCAGACTTCCACTCAGAAAATGCAACACTGTTTAACCCAAGATATTTGGTTAATTCTTTCTGTTCTCTATTGCCTAAAAGCATAGAGATTCTATCTAAAATATCCAAAAATAATACCTCCTATTTGTTTAAAAGAAACAAAATTAGATTTTTTCTAATTTTTATGTTGGCATTTAGAAAAAAGCTAGTTATAATATTAACATACCAATACAAAAGGACAAAAAATCCCTCATGATAATTGTATCATAAGGAAAAGAAAATTTCAATAGAAAGGAAATAAAAAAACATGAACGAATTAAAAGTATTTCAGAACAGCGAATTCGGAGAACTTGGAGTTCTCACCATTGACGGTAAGGAATTCTTTCCAGCTACACAATGCGCTAAAATTTTAGGTCACGAAAATCCAGCAAGGGCAATCCGTAAGTATTGCAAAGGAGTGACCGAAATGGTCACCCCTACAAACGGCGGTAATCAAGCTACAAAATTTATACCCGAAGGAGATTTATATCGCTTGATTATCCGTTCCAAGTTGCCGTCAGCAGAAAAATTTGAACGATGGGTATTTGACGAGGTCCTTCCGGAGCTTAGAAAGAATGGTTCATACGGAAATAATTTTAATCTGGAAGAGGTTATTGCAAAAACTGCAACGGCTGTTGTTTCAGAAGTTTTGAAACAGATCATACCCACAGCAGATAATCCAACAGAACAATCGCAAAATGTACCTAAGAGAAAAGCCAAGAAATATAAACATACACAGCCCAGTAAAATTGAAACATTGAAGCCGGAGCTTAAAACTAAAGTTGATGATATGATTGCATCAGGAGAATTTTCATGTCAACAAATAGCAAATTTTATTATGAATAATTGTGATATGTATATATCTCAGATGTCCGCTAACAGGTATAAGCGTATGCACTTTATTGTTGATGATAATTTTGATTCAAAGCTTACCATGTTTGAGGATATTATTTAACTTTAACATTCAAGAATTCCAAAAATATCTGTAGGCTTTTGAGAGCCGGCGGCTGAAATAATTACTCCTTATTCAGCAAAAACCTCTCTCTAAGCCGGTTCTCATAAGCCTGCAGGAAAAGGAGAAAATAACATATATGACAATAGGTAAAAAAATAAAGCTCCGCCGTGAGACGCTGGGACTTAGTCAAATGGAGCTTGCAGAAAAAGCACATATCGGACAGCCTTACATTTCCCTGCTTGAAAATGACAAGTATCAACCGACAGCTCCGGTGATAGCGGGACTTGCAAAGGCTCTGAAATGTTCAGCTGATTATCTTATCAGCGATGAAAGGAGAATCGGATAATGATACAGATCGGAACAGTAATTCAGGGATATAAAGTTTATGGAATCTGTGATAAATATTGTATCGCACGAAATATCTCTCCCCGAACAGCAGATTCATGGGTTGTGTGGACAATTGATAATAATCAAAAGGGCGTTCATACAGGTCGATACTTTTCAAACCAGATGGACGCTGAATGGGAATTTGCAAGTCTTGCGTTCTCATGGTTTCAGGACAATGTAAGTATTAATTTTACAGCCGAAACAGCGGATTAAATCCGCTGTCCGCCGGAAGTGGTCTACCGGCGCTGATGATGGCAGACCGGAAGGAAGGTGAAATGAATGAAACTGGAAAAATTTAAATATGAAGCACGGTTGCTCATGTTCCGAATGGCTAAGCTTATGCTTGAAACTGCAGCTGATGAAAGCATAAAAAAAGAGCCGCAGACTCAACATAAACTTGTTTCTACAGCACTCGCACTGCTGATAGAAGCGGAAATTCTTGAAAAAGAGTTGGGTAAAGTGTCGAATTTAGGCTCTGATAATAGTATATCAGAATAAAATGGATTCGTCAAGCTTTTTTCTGAAGGAGGTGTTGATTTTTTGGACTATTTAACTGTAAAAGAATATGCGGAGCTGAAAGGGTGTAAACCTCAATATATAAGAAAACTTATTCTTGATGGTAAATTAGAAGCAGAACAACGTCCTCATCCGCAGAATAAACAAATGTGCTATATGATACCTGTTTCAGAGCTTCCCGAAGATTTAAAAGCAAAATATTATAAAAAGCTTAAAACAGACATTGAACTATCACCGGAACTAAAAGAACCGCCAGTATTAAAACAGCATAAAAAGGCTGTTAAAAAGTGCTTTGAAGAATACACTGCTGAGGAACGTGAGGAAATTGCACTATGGTGTAATATTCTCAAAGATTGGCAGACAAGACGAGTGAAATATAAAAACAAATGTGAATTTGATGCCAATTTTATTGGCGAATGCAGGCTTAAATATGAAAATTATAACATATGTATAAGCACTGATATCCTGTATAGAAAGTATGCGGCATTCAGGGGAAATGATTATGACGGTCTTATTGATAAGCGTGGCGGTTGGAATAAAGGCATTAGCTTTATGAATGATGATATATGGAAAATGTTTACCAAACTTTATCTGATATCAAGTAAACCAACAGTAAGCAGATGCTATACAGATGTTAAAGCGTGGATACAAAATCATTATCCTGAGTTATATGCTTCAATACCTTCTGAACGCAGTTTCAGAAGACGAATAAAAAGAGAAATACCGGACTGTGTTATTGCATATACACGTGAAGGTCAAAAGGCGTGCTTTGATAAATACTGCGAATTCATAGACCGTGACTACACAGACTTAAAAGCAAATGAGATATGGATAGCAGACAACCATACACTTGATATTGTTTCAATGTCCCCCGAAGGCAAGCCGCACAGACTATCGTTAACAGCGTATATGGACGCTAAAAGCGGCGTTATTGTAGGATGGAATTTATGTGATAATCCATGTTCGCAGTCAACATTGCTTGCGTTCAGAGCAGCAGTGCTTAACGGTTTCGGAGTCCCCTGGGGAGTATATTTCGATAATGGTTCAGAGTTTCTCACACATGATATTGCCGGAAGAGGGCACAGAACGAAAGCCAGCTGGAATTCAGATGACACACCTCCTACAATACTTTCGCTATTGGATGTTTCAATGGTTAATGCACTGGTTAAAAACGCTAAAGCTAAAAATATTGAAAGATATTTTTATACATTCAAGGAATACATATCAAAGGCATTCAGTGGATATTGCGGAGGAACTCCTGCAGAACGTCCGGAAGGACATGCACAGAAAGTAAGAAGCGGCAATATACCAACAGATGAAGAAATCAGAGAATTACTTACTATACTTATTAACGGTGGATATAATTGCCATGAATATGGCGGTAAAGAAACAGAGTACAAAGGAATGTCAAGGATTGATGTATGGAATGAAAGTATCAATTCAGATGAAGTTGTTTTCCGTGATGCTGCAGATGATGATCTGACATTACTGCTTGCCAGAACAACAAGATATCAGAAAATCAAGCGTAACGGAGTATTTATTGAACTTTACGGCAAAAAAATATGGTTTAAAGACGATAAAACAGTATTTAATATCGGCAAAGAAGTATATGTAAGATATGATCCGGCTGAATTGGACACAGTCAGAATTTATGATAAAGAAACTGATAAATATTTGTGGACATATTATAGAGCAGACTATTTGAATGTTCCTTATGCAGCCAAGGGCGAAGAAGGCAGAAATAAAATTGCAACTGCAATGTCCCATATTGCAAGAAATAAAAAGGCAATTAAGGAGGCAGCTAAAGCATATACAGATTTTGACGGCATCGAAACCTTGGCAGCACGTATTAATGAAGCGGTAAGCAACATGGATAAAATGTCTATTCAGCGTCCTTCACGTATTCACCCTATTACCGCTGATGAAATCAATAGTGAATATCCTGGACGTGAAAATATTATATCCGTAGAACTTGCTGAACTCAGAGCAGTCAACGATAAGCTTGAAAAAGCGAAAGGAGCGTAATTATGGATTTACAGCAAAAGGTAGCAGAGCTTGCTGAAGAACTCGGATATGCCGAAAATAAGATGCATTATGTAATTGGAATCACAGAATCCAATTGCAAAAAAGCACTTGAAGGAAGTGATCAGCAGTGGGTTGACAAGACAGAAGCTTTTTTTAACGACCGTGAATATACAATGTCTATTTATACTGAACCAGAATTTGACTTGATCAGAAGCTTTGAAAAATTAGTTATTGAATCAAAAGGTCAGGGAAAAGCGGCAGCTCGTGTAGGATTGAATCCATCGGTCATTTCAAACTTAAGACGCGGAAAATATGCCGGCTCTAAATCTGAAGCGTTTGAAAAACTACAAAATTATTTCGAAGTTAAGATCGAAAAAGAAAAAATGCCGGATGTTTTTGTTCCGATAGAATATGCACCGACAACTATTTCTCAGCTGATTTATGAACGATTAAGGAATGTGCATGTGCTTGGAGGATGTGCAGTTATAACAGGTGACGCAGGAATTGGGAAAACTAAAACAATACAGAAATATTACAAAGACAACAGAACAAAAACAATTGTTATTACAGCAAGTGTTTTTAATCATAATGTTAATGATATATTATACCTTTTGGCAAATGAATTGGGAATTCATGATACAAACAGCCGCAGAATAAAAAACGCTGTTTTTTCAAAACTGCATGACGGAATGATTATTATTGTTGATGAAGTACAGGAGCTTACATATTCAGCAGCAAATGCACTAAGATCCATTCCTGATTATTTCGAAGCTAAAGGAGAGACATTAGGTCTTTCTTTTGTTGGAAATCCGTGCTTTTATAAAAAATTTAACGGAAGATATACCAGTGACCGTGTGCAGGTCAGCAGTAGATTTATTTCTGAACCTACCTACACTGCAGAACAAATTCAGTTTGAAGATACAAAAATGCTTTACCCTCAGCTTACAAGTAAAAATATGGTAGCTGAATTAATGTTTCTTCACAGAATTGCAACGACTCCGACTCTTGGGCAAAGAAAAGCGCTGCATATTTTTAAAAATGCTTATCTTCGAGGAAAATATGATTTGGATGCACGTAAAAAGAGCGAAGGAAGCAAGAGTTAAGTTTGATAATCTTAATGAAATTTTAAAAAGGATAAAGGAGAAAGTTTGATGAAAAGAGGGACACGCCCAACCAGGGCACAGAAAATATTTATTACCGGCAACAGGCTCTCTCCTGCAAACTGGTTGGTAACAGGCGAAAACAAGGAATTAATTACGATTATACACAAACGCACTGAAACCATGAGAACAATTAAAAAGAATTTATGACGATTTTAAGGAGAGCAAAATGACATATGAAGAAAGGATAGCACAGACAGCAAAGCGAAAGTGCGATAAGTTATACATATCGGAACTTATTGCGGCAGCATTTGCATTGACAGCTTTTTTGCCTTATCTGATTTTTAAAAATATAAGTTTTCTGGTTTTTTCGGCAATTTGTTTTTCCTATTGTGCATTCGCAGAAACGGCAATATTATTTATAGAGAAAAAAGCAAGAAAGCATATTAACAGACGTTTGAAAATACTGAATAAATCGTTGGAAAGAACGGTCAGAAGATTTCCGCAGGACGAATTATTTTTAGAAAAAAGAAAATTTGAAAGAGAATATAAGTTTTTGGAGAAAAAATGAAAAATTATTATTTTACATTCGGAAAATTAAAAACGCATCCGTTTTACGGCGGCTGGATCATAGTAAAGGCACGAAATCTTCGAAGCGCCATAGAAATATTTAAGATGTATTTTCCGAACAGAGAAAATCCTATGCTTTGCAATTGTTCGATTGTATACACAGAAAAGGATTTTAAAGATACTCAGATGTACATATCCGGTAATTTCGGAAAAAGATGTCATGGGATCATAGGATTTAAAGCGTTAAAAAATAAGGACAGTGATAGAAATGAAGAACATACCTAATCCATGCGGCAGTTGTACTGAACGGCACACGGCGTGTCAGGGCGGATGCAGAAAACATAAAGCTTATGTCAAAATAAAAAGTGAAGTTGAAAGAAGAATACGTGCAAATATACGGTCATGCAGCCATTATACATACAAACCTGTAGTACATCAGATGTTCCATAAGTAAATGAGGGATCTATTCCCTCACCTTAATGCAGCTCCGAAAGGAACGGTGACAAGCCCGTATTAATGCAGAGTCAAGGAATTGAACGCAAAGAACGGAGGTGATCATATGATTTCAAAGAAACTTACAAGCAAAGCGGGAATCACTATTCCTAAAGCGCTTAGAGCAGATCTAGGCTGGCAGCCGAGTATGGCGGTGGATTTAGCTCCGCAGGAGGACGGCAGTCTGATCATCAGACCGCATATTGACCTGTGCAGATTCTGCGGCACTCATGAAAACGTACATAAATACAAAGATGTATGCGTTTGCTCGGAATGCTCGGAAAAAATGAAGGAGGTAATCTGATATGGAAATAAAACAAATTGTTGACAGAATGGTGGAAATTAAACAGGAGTCTAACGCTCTTCAGGATGAATATCTTGACCTTCAATCTAAGCTTCAGGTTGAAGGAGAATCAGCATTGGAAAATACAAAGTACAAGTCAGTGTCGTATTCGGGAACGTCAGGAAAAGCAACAGTTACTCTTGCCGACAAGGTTTCAGGAGTTATGCCGTCATTGTTTTTAGACATATTCGGAAAGGCGTTTCCTGATCTTGTAAACCAAAAAAGTGTATTGGAGCTTAATGCTGAAGGTAAACGTATTGCAGCGGCGGTATGGAATAAAGAATACTGCCAAGGCAGCGTTGAGGAAATTGTAAATAGTCTGAGTTGTGATGAAAAAGCAAAAAAATCTCTTCTGAAAAAACTTAATGGGAAGAATTTTGAAACAGATAAGAAAAATCTAATAAGAATCGGAGGCTTGGATGAAGACAGCGCCAAAGATTATGCATATTTAATTGCAGAAATTATTGCATGGAATAAAATAAAAGCTATTATAAAAATCAATAATAACGGTGTTTTCTCGCAGGAGGCATTTGAGCAGTTCGCTTTGAATATTAATGCAGCGGTTTGCGTAGAACAAAGCACTAAAATTACAATTGAGGAAAGTTAATATACTTTGTATAGCAATTGATTAAAAAAACGCCCCATTTCTTGACAAAAGAAATGGGAAAATGAAAAATGTTTATTGTTACTTAATTATTATAGCATAATAATGATAAAAATACAAGGAGGAAATAATGAGTATTGATATAAATAAAATAGCACAGGAAAAAATTACAGAAATGGAGAAAAACGGAGAAATAAAAAAGCATCTTGAAGAAAAGCTTCAGAAGTTAATTCTTGATTCGGTATCTTCAGCGCTAAGCGGATATGATGTACAGAAAAAAATCAAAGAAAAAATAGAAAGCCAAATAGCACCTTGTCTTGACGCTTTGGATTTTACGGCATATAATTCGTTCATCTGCGAGAAAGTCAAGCAAATTACGGAGGAATATTTAAAAGAAGATATTGCAAAGAAGATTTCAAATACGTTTGAAAAGATTTTTATGATGAAGCGTGAAAGCATAAAGCTTTCCGAGATCTTTGAAGCATACCGTCAATGGCTTATTGACGATTTAGAAGAAAGTGAGCGGTACGAGCTTAACAATGAGTTTTACACAAGTGTAGAAAATGATGAGGGTTATTGGCTTGAATGCAGTATATCTAAAGAAAAACCGACTAATAGTTCAACTTATTCCAGTGTTAGAAAGGATATTTATACCTGTGATTTTGGTTTTAGAGTACATAAAAAATATAATCAAAATGGAGTAGGATATATAGGTTCGGTTTATTTTGAGGGTTCAAGTGTAAATGAAGTTCTGAAAATTACTTCATATAACAAATTTCAGTCATTGCTGCTTAATTTGTATTATAACGAAACACCGGTTATCCTTGATGTTGAGGATGAAGGCGGTATTGATACCAGTCTGGGATTGGATATTTAAATGAAAATATACAATCGGTTGTTTAGAGGTAAAATAGGCAGTATATGGATTTGTGGTTTAGTAACAACAGATTCTCATGGATTAACAGTTACAATTCCCGAATGCGATTTAAGTGGCATTTTAGGAATATCTGGTATTAATATTTTTAATGCAATAGAATGGTACATAGGTCGCACTGATAAAAACGGAAATAAGATTTATACTGGCGATATAGTTAGAACGAAAAAAGGCAGAATTTATAAAGTTGTACTTAGAAAATACTTATCAGTTACGGGTTACGGTTTTGATCCGGTTGATAAAAAATATGCGGCAGATGAAGATGAAAATTATCTATTACAGTCGGATAATCTTGAAATTGTCGGAAATATACACGGACAACAGATATGAGGAATCCATGAACGAGATAAAAACGACGGTTAAAGAAGCCATAGAACAATTAAATGACTTAAAGCGTGACCGTGAAGGTTTTGCTAAAAATGATGAGCCTGATTCTATGTTTGCTTATGATATTAAAGCGATTGACGTGGCTATAACGGTTATGGAAATGGTCATCGACGAGATGCCAACAATCGAAGCTGAGCCTATAAAACACGGTGAGTGGAAACAATGTTTTATAGATTGTGGAAAACAAATTGAGGGAAATGAATGCTCCATTTGTGGGATACAAATTTATGGAGGTAGTATGGATATGTTTGTTTATTGCCCCAACTGCGGAGCGAAAATGGAGGAATAAAATGATTAGAGAAAAAATTGATAAAATAGTAAACAAATATTACAATGAAACCGATGAATGTTATAACAGTTTTCGTTATGATGATAAAGAAAATGAATTTTATATGGAAGAAGAAATCGAAGAATATTTAACGGTTGAAAAGGTTGATTTTAAAATTGAAAATGTAAGCGGATATAGCAATAGTGCATATGACAGCAATTTTCTTGCGGTCACATGGATCGAAAACAATGAACTAAATTTATTTACGTTGTTGCTGGAAGAATATTAACATTGGTGAATAAAAATGATTAAAAAAATAATTAGATATATTTTAAATTTATTCAATCCATATGAAGACGATAAACACAAAGAAGAACGATTGTATGAATATGAAGACACAGGTTTGACACCGGAACAAATTGTAAAATTACAAGAACAAAACGCTATTTTGAAAGAATTGCTCAGATTGACCGTAAAAGATGCCAAGAGACTATTTAATGCATGCGATTCAGAATATTATAAGCATGATGACATTAGCGAACCTGAAAATTGCAAATTTTGTAATAGTTATTCAGACGGTGGATGTAAAATGAATCATGAATGTAAATGGCGGTATGCCAATAAAATTGAGGAGGTTTTAAAAGATGGTTGACTATAACAAATATCAAGATGTTACATATAATCAGATTGACATGATGAAACATGCAATTGGGTTTGACGACCGAAAAGTAAAAGGTACAAAACATCGCAAGTATGAGCCATATCGCAATTATTATAATGCTGGAGAAAGAGACAAAGCAGAACTTGACAAACTGGTTGAAATCGGTTTTATGAAAAAAAGCAGTGAAGATTATTATCATGTTACCGATGACGGAAAGACATTTATTTATTATGTTACTGGTGTTCAAATTTTACCGGATATGAAATGAGGTATTGAAAGATGAATAGAGAAATATTATTCAGAGGGATAGAATTATGGAACACATATTGTCGTTGAGTTATGGCAAGGACAGTCTTGCGTGTCTAGGTGCGATAAAGAAGTTGGGTTTGCCGCTTGACCGCATAATTCACGCTGAAATATGGGCGACAGATACTATTCCGGCTGACCTGCCGCCGATGATAGAGTTTAAAGAAAAAGCCGACAAAATCATAAAAGAACGCTTTGGAATAACTGTTGAACATGTCAGTGCAGGTGTAACTTATGAAGAGATTTTTTACCGTAAATACAAAACAGGAAAGTATATTGGCAGAATCTATGGATTTCCATGGATGAAAGGCGCATGGTGCAACGACAAGTTAAAAATAGCAGCATTGAAGAAAATCGACAAAAATGCTGTTTCGTATATCGGTATCGCCGCTGATGAACCTGAACGCCTTGCACGGTTGAATAATAAAACAAGGAAAATCTCGCCGCTTGCCCTTGCAAATTGGACTGAATCGGACTGCTGGAAATGGTGTGAAGAAAATGACTTGTTATCACCGATTTACAGTACGTCAGGTCGTGGAGGATGTTGGTTCTGTCATAATCAAGGCGTTGACCAACTTCGGCTGCTGAGAAAAAATTATCCTGATTACTGGAAATTGCTTTTAAAGTGGGACAAGGATTCGCCTATGACCTTTAAGCTGGATTTTCGTACCGTCCACGATTATGAAAAGAGGTTTGACCTTGAGGACAAAGGTTACATACAGCCAAATGACAGTCGGTTCAGATGGAAATCACTTGACAATCCCGAATTGCTGAAAGGAGAAGAAAATGATTAATGCAATAGAAGCATTTAATTTATTTTGTGAAAAATATGCTGAGAAAAATAAAAATCAAAAATTAGAGCCGGGTGATAAGGTGGTTGCAATTTTGAAAAATTGCGTAATGATAGTTGAGGCAGACGAAGATAAAAAATTGAAAATCACATTTACTGGTGATGAGCCTATAGTTATTGATGATGATCTTAACATGTATGTGGAGGACTGAAAATGGCAAATAAAAATGAACCATGTGCAATTTGCGAGGATTATATCAAAGGTATTAAATGCGAAAATGACAAATGCCCAGTAGCTAAAATGAAAGCGGAAAACAAGCGATTGAAAAAGCGAGTGGATGCTTTAAAACTTGAATTATCATATCGTCCAAATCCTTTTGCTGTTGGAGATAGGCATGAAATGGGAGGCTAAAAATGGCGATTAAAACTATTAGAGTTTGTGATAGGTGTGGAAAATATATAGAATATCGTGGGTGGACAGCACGGATAAAGGGGTTACGATTCAGAAAAATTTTTATGCGAAAAATATTTAACGGTAATCCTGACGGGTGTTCATATAGCGATTGGCATATAGAATTATGTGCAGAATGTACCTGTAAATTTGAAGATTTTTTGTATAAACAGGAGGGCTGAAAATGCCAAAGTGTAAGAATTGTTATCATTGCGAAATATGCAAAAAATATGCAATAAAATCAGGTGTGCCGGAAACCATGTTAGATAAAGCGCTTGGTGAAGAATTTGAACACCTAGAAGGACATGACTGCTATAAAGATAAATCCCTGATTGTTGAGTTGCCTTGTAAAATTGGAGATACAGTATATATTCATTATGTATTGCCAAACGAAATAAAACAAATGAAAATTGACGGAATTAAGGTTCACAAAGAATTTATACAGGTTATTTTCTCGGATAACACTACTTTTACAGTATGGAATAATGATTGGAGTGATTATGAAAATACTGTATTTCGTACCCGTGAAGATGCAGAGAAAGGAATAAATAATGACTAAAGTTAATGGAATCCCTGTAGATCCGCTGATCAATGTGGAAGTTCATATGTATTTCGAAGTTCACAATTCGGATTTATGGGGTGGTAAGGGATCAGTCGGATATATGGAAGTAGGTTATTGTGAGTGCAAAAACATTATTATAAATGAATTAAATAGTGACTTTATAGAACGTCAAATTGAATTTGCAGCTAATTCTGCCTGCGTAGATAAAAAGTATGTTCGACCCATCACCAAGCAGGAGTATGATGAGAAATCAAATGATAAAAATGATTAAAGGAAGGAATCGGTACTATGGAACAGTATTTTGAAATTACAAGCCAAAGCAGTCATTATAAAGAATATTTTGACTATCTTGAAGCTGATGAAGCTTGCAGAAAAGCGGTCAAGAAATTTATTGAGGAAAATAATATACATACTGAACATTATGCTGTTTTCGGAGGAGCATTATGGATTGACAATAATCAGGAAAATAGGGAAAAGTATGGCAATCAACTGAAGAAGGACGGTGATGACGGACTTGCAGCGTTTAAGAAAACAAGTAAAATTGGCAGAGCGTGGACTGGATTGGGAATAAAGGAAGTGCATAAGCCGCATGTTTCATTTTTCTTTGTTGATCCGTCATATTCGTCAAGAACCAGATTGTTTCATGTAGGAGAAAAGTTATATTGCAGTATAGACTGCATGAACCGAAGCACTAAGGTCAAAACCCCACGAGGATTTATTGAGATAAAAGCCAGTGAGTTTTTTAAAATCATTGAAGACGTGGAAAACGATAACGAGGATTGATAAATATGAATAATATAACTGAAAATTGCAGTAACTGCCTGCATTCATGCGGAACAGATAACCTTTACTGCAGCAAGCATAATAAACAAGTTTCTGACAGTGAAATATGCTTTGAATACTCGCATGAAAAACAGTGCAGTGAAGCTACGGAAATACTTCATAAACAAGGTAGGTCAGTATATGGACATTGATGAAATGTTTGATGCTTTCTGGAAAGCATATCCCAGAAAGTTAGATAAAATTAAGGCTAGAAAAGCTTTTAAGAAACTTAATCCAAGCGAGAAGCTCTTTAATACCATTTTAAGTACTCTTGAAAAGCAAAAAAATAATTATAATTGGAAAAAAGAAAATAGACAATATATGCCGTATCCAGCAACATATTTAAATAACCGAAGATGGGAAGATGAGGATGGAACAGATAACGAAAGTAATACCTCAAATCAAGCGTTCGGTACTTACTTATGATGAATATCTAAAACAAAAGGTTGATTCTTACAATAGTCTTTCCGGTAATCTTACCGGATATGACTGTAAGAAATGCTTGAATCGTGGATATTTTATGAAAATTATAAATGGTGATGAATCAATGGTCGCTTGCGACTGCATGAAAAAGCGTGAAGCACTGGTACGTCTTAAGAATTCCGGTCTAGCAGGAAGCATCAAAGAAAAGACATTTTATTCTTTTGAAGCAAATCAAAGTTTTCAGCAGCAAATAAAATCGGAAGCGGTCAAATTCGTAAAGTCATATAAAGGCAAGTGGTTTTTCATTGGAGGTCAGAATGGCTGCGGAAAAACTCATATATGTACTGCGATTGCAGGGCAATTACTAAAATTCGGAGAATCCGTGAGGTATCTTTTGTGGGAAGATGACTCCCCTGTTCTTAAAGCAAAGGTTAATGATCCGGAATATAAGACATTGATTTTAGGATATCAGACTGTTGATGTTCTTTACATTGATGATTTGTTTAAAACAAACGCAACTGAAGCTGACATACGTTTAGCTTTTCAAATACTGGATTATCGTGATCGCAATTCGTTATGCACTATTATTTCATCTGAACGTATGATTGATGAGATATATAAAATAAATCCAGCAATAGGCGGTCGGATCACTGAAATGGCAATGAAGATCAATATTCCTAAAGATATAAATAAGGATTATCGTTTAAAAAGGAAGGAGTAATATTTTATGGCAACTGCACCTCAGATACGTGCTATATATGCACTGGGTTCAAAACTCGGCATAAATCAGAATAATCGTGAAGATAATCTTCATCAGCTGGTTTACAGTATAATAGGAAAAGAATCTATTAAAGGACTTACAAACTATGAAGCTGCAAGAGTTCAGTCGGAGCTCGCTAATATGGAAAGAAAAGTACATGCCGCCGACATACCTCCTGGAAAAATGACAGCAGAACAGCAAAATTATGTAAAGTATTTAATATTCAGACTTCAGAAATTAAGTCCCTCAAATGCTCCATACGGCGAACGCATGAGAGGTGCAGTAAAGAAAATTATAGATATGGATATCAATCCATATTGTGATAATCCTTTTAGAATGGTTACGGTTAAGCAAGGAATTAAGTTAATTGATACCTTGAAAAAGTATGTTGCTTCTGCCGAAAAGAAAGCCGGTATTAATAATGAGCATTGACAGAATTGCTTTAGAGCAGCTTGACGGAGAACAGCGTGAGATTGCAGAACTGATAGGAATTGAATCGTATAAAAAGCTTGTAAGATATTTTGGCGGAGGACAGATTTACGTCTGCAAAGCGGATACGCTTATGAAAATCAGCAGAAATGCTGAAATATGTGGAAGATTTAATGGATATAACTATAGAGAGCTTGCTCTTGAATATAACCTGTCCACGAAAACAATAAGGGAAATAACGGCTGAAAAACTTAAGATTATTAAAAACGCACCTCTTGAGGGTCAGTTGGAATTGGAATAAGGAAAAGTCCGAACATACAAAATAATTGTGTGTTCGGACTTTTGAGTTAATTTACAATTTTGCAACGATCAAGTTGAAGATATTCTCCGTCATTAACCGTAACATAAGCATTACCCTCTTCAAATTCATCATTTATAGTAATTTGCATTGAAGTTGCAATATCATCTGAATAAACTTTAAAGAAAGCCTTATTATTAAAATATTCACTATCATTTATTTTTTCAAGTTTATATTCGCCTGCTGGTATGTCAATTCCTACACGTAACATTCCCTGACCAGTTATATCAATTTTTGCATTTTCAGCCGGAATTGCAGTCACATTTTCTATAGTTATATATTGACCATCTTCAATCGTAATAAATGAATTACCAAAGAAAGCTGCATGATAAATATCATTATCGCCATTACTGTCAGAATTTACAGAAAATTGTCCAACATGATTATGATTGCACATTAAAGCATATTCTCCAGCTGGAATATCTTCCCCCACTAAATATGTACCTGATTCAAAAGATATGTCATTATTTGTTAAATAACTAAAAGTGACTGCTCCGTCCTTTACCACTAATAGATTCATATCTTTGTTTTTTCCGTCTAATATTTTTAATTTTATTGATGCTGAATCGTTATAGTATTCAATTAATTTTAACAATTTAGATGATAATTTTTTTGTAGAGTCAGAAACATTTTCCATCATTAAAACATCAATCGTTTGTTCATTAAAATCATTTTCCCATAATGAAATTGTATATGTATTTGTATCAAAATCGAATTCGATTTCAGTGTTTTTCGTATTGTCTATAGGTTTTTGCCAAAAATAATTTTTTAACATAAATAAGCATTTTTGCTCTGATGTACTTGCATAATAATCATATACTAAATTATCAGAATTGAACACAAGAGACGGTATACTCATTTCATTGTTACCAATTGCAAAAGATATTATGTAATTTGATTTAAGCTGAGTTTTTTCAGATACAGAAATAGAAGTTAGAATCATTTTTTTGTATTTATCTATCGTTTCATTCCAATTTCCGGCTTTATAGTCTATATCAAAAGAGTTGGCATTTGAAAAAATTGCTATAATCGCAAAAGTGTTAGTATCTTCGAAGTAGTTAACTATTACATCATCAAAATAACCCAAACTTTTAAAATTCTGCATTAAAGTAATTGATTTGCTTGAAATTTCATTATCACCGTTTATTATTGATTCTTCTTGCATCGTACCTTCGGTTTCAAAAACATAGTTTGTAGCGGTACTTTTAGAACTACCGCATCCTAATAATGTAATTAAATAGGTAAATAATACAAATAAAAATATTATTTTTTTCATATTAAACTCCTCTTTATTTAAACTAATATGTATATTATAAAATAAAAGTATAAATATGTCAATTCTTAGGATAAGTTGTAACAAAATATTAATATTATTTTATTTATATTACAAACAAAGAATCACACTTTTATATAAATTCACAAAATATAATATAAAAAGTAAAAGCACTCAATCTTCTTAATAAGAAGACACGAGTGCTTTACTTGTTCTACCTTAATCAGTATAACATAAGTGCTAATTAATGTCAATAACAAAAACAGAGATTTTTATACTCTGCTTTTGTTGTTTGTCTTATACATGTTGAATATCTTTATTTTTTTGAGTGTCGCAGAATTCTTTTGTTTTATCATAGATTTCACGATACATTTTATTATCTGGTTCTAATTCAACAGCTTTTTGCTTTTCGATAAGAGCTTCATCATAACGTCTCATTGCATGTAATGTTGCTCCCAAATTATTATGATATTTTGCATTGTCAGGCTCTAATTCAACAGCTTTTTTAGTTTCAATAAGAGCTTCATCATAACGTTTCATTTTATGTAGTGTAACACCAAGGGTATTATGGTATAGCGCATTATCAGGAGCCAGGTTTATCAGATTTTTACAAATTGAAA
>OMGY01000558.1_pt1 | contig 42277 bp, 51 predicted proteins | sample 1674461 | NCBI WGS metagenome assembly OMGY01 (sample SAMN05578579, study PRJEB25193) | human gut metagenome | biome: Human Microbiome; feature: human-associated habitat; material: feces | host: Homo sapiens | place: USA:Birmingham | reverse complement strand
GAGCGTCCCAAAGCGTCTGCTTGTCAAGGGCGATGCAATAGCTATCGTCCATGTATCGCCCGCTCGCCAAGATGCCCGGAAGGGACAGCATCAGATGGTCAACGGGCGACGGCAGGGCGACGGCTAGAATCTGGTTCGGCTCGCTGCCAAGACCCAAGCCGCGCGCGCCGTGAGCGTCTATCTGGTCGCTCATGACGCGCTTAACGCGCTCATCGTCAATGGCTCGGTCGATAAGGCGCTTGCATGCGTCGTGGTCGATGTTTGCGAAGTAGTCCGCGAAATCGACCTGCAAGATGTAGCCTTCCGCTCCATGCTTTCGGTGGTGCTCGACAAGCTGGCGCTTCATGCGTCGAATCGCGTAGTCGGTGCCGCGCCCCTTGACGTTCGCTGTGCATCCCTCGGTGAGGGTAGGCCAGATCGCGGGCGCAAGCGCGTGACGGCTCAACGATTTCTGTATAACGCGCTCTGAGAAGTGGACAGAGCAGATGTGACGAAGCTTGCCGCGCTCGAACAAGTCAAACTCAATGAAGCCGCGCCGGAAGTCAGCGCCCGTGAGAAGGTCGCGCCGTGCTCTCATGATGTTTGGAATGACGCGAGCCATGTAGCGCTGAACGCTCGATTTCCAACGCACGCCAGCGGCAGCGCCGTTGGCGGCATCGTATAGGTTATCGAGATCGGCGACAGCTTCCAGCGTGCAACCCTCGATGCGCCTAGCCCGGTTCTCAGCGCGCTTGGCATCGCGCCTTGCGCGCCGCGCAGCCCTGCGCTCTTCAGAGTTCATGAGGGCACCCCGCGCGGCTCGCAATCGGCATCCAGCAGCCGCTTGACGGTTGACCATGAAACGCGGTCGAACGCCGAGAACCGCGCCATGCAAGCAGCGAACGGCAACCGTCGCGGGGTGCATATTTACGGGCTTGCGCCCGATGGTCGCCCCTTCCTTCCTCAAATGCACGGCGCGCGGCGCTTCCGGCCACACGGTCTGGCAATGCTTGGGAATCACGGCAGCGGGCGCACCCAGTCGTTCGTCGGCGCATTGTTGTTGGCATTGCCGTTGCTGTTGACATTGCACGCGCTAGACGAAGACCCGCCCATGACCGACCGCAGCCACCAATTGACGCGATGATTTCCAAGGGACAACGCGCGAACATTCTACCCCTTTCCAATGAGCTTCACGCCCGCGCGAGCGCCCTTTATGAGCTTTATATCGTTCTCGATGCTCTCTGATATCTCTTCGAACTTAGCCACCTTGACGGGTAGCTTCATCGCAAGAAGGCATTGCAGGTCTTGGTAAAGCTGGTTTAGGTCTGCCAAGGCAAGCGTCATGTAATGCTTGCGTTCCTCGACGTTCCGCTGTGTGTTCGGGTAGAAGGCATCAGCCTTCACAAGGTTGAACACCACGCTTCGCGCCGTCTCCGCCATGGGGACGGCGAAGATGAAGCGATAGGATTTGGGCACCGCGCCCGAAGTGACAAGGCGCGTCACCTCGTTTCGAATCGAAACCGCAGTGTTGAAATACTCGAACGTGCTTAGGTTGCGGTTCCGCACATATACGCCGCTCAATTTGCAACATCCCCCCCCTCCGTGATTTTCAAAAAAATACTTCGCCCGCGCTTCGCGCGGGGAAGTATGGGCGCATGCGCAAGGCATGCGCCAGACCTGTACCATGTACGGCTGATTTTATCAGCCTAGGAGGAAGCACGGCAGCGGGCGCACCCAGCCGTACGTCGGCGCAATGTTGTAGGCATCCCCGCCGCTGCTGACATTGCACGCGCTAGACGAAGACCCGCCCATGACCGACCGCAGCCACCAAGAGACGCGACCGCCCGCGATGCGGCTTGCGGTGTCGGTGAAGATGGGGAACTGCGAATCGAAGCCGACAGAGTAGCCCTTGCTGCCCCATACTGGGCACCCGTAAACCTCCATCTCTGAGGGCGACCAAATCTTGCCCAAGTCCGCCCAGCTCCAACCGCTCGCTTCGGTGAGCTTGCCCGAAGACGAATAGCGCTCTTCGAGAAGCACGCGCTGCGCGAGAATGGCGCTCTGAAGCGTGGACGGCAGCGCGGGCAAGAAATCGTTGATCTCCCAATCATGGAGCTTCGAGCACAAGTAAGGGTGCTTCTCTTCGGCGGTGCCGTTGTTGTCGTTTGTCTCGCGCCACTGAAGGTAGCTCGTGTTGGATGCCTTGTCGCCCTTCACGGTGACGGGCGCTTTCGGCACCATGACGATATGATGCCCCTTCGCGGTGTCTCCGCACTGGTAATACTGGTCGATAGCGCCGATGCGGTAGCGCACCGTCTGCGCTGGCACGTTAGCGCCCTCGGAAACGGGAACGTCGATGTAGTCTCCGATGCGCAGACCGGCGAAGTTGGCGTTTCGCGCGCGGTTGCGAAGCCACGTGTAAATGTCGGTGCTGCCGATCTCGTTAGCGAAGACCGAAGCGAGCGAGCGCCCCGCGTAAGCGTTGATGTTGTGCTGGCGGTCGTATTCCTCGGCGGTCGTGACAGAATCGGCCTTGCTCTGCGCTGAAGTGTCCTTCAGGTTGTACGCGGTGCCATTGATAGAAAACTTCGACAAATCAGCCATTGATAGTCTCCCTTCTTAGTTGAGCGTCGCCGTCTCGCCGCTCACGGTGGCTTGCGCAACCGTGACCGTCTCGCCGGATAGGGCGCTTCGTCTGTTTGTGGGCATGTACGCCGTTTCTCCAAGGACTATGTAGCCGTCCTGAAGCTCGACAAGGGCTGTCGCAAGCGTCGCGTTCTCGTCGCGCAGCTCTTGCACCTCGTCATCTGACGGCGGTTCGATAGCCGCGATAGCGTTTGCGATATTAAGCGCGTTCTGTGCTGCGGCGGTGGCATCCTCTGCCGCGCCGTTTGCAGTCGCAGCGGCGGAGTTCGCGCTCGCTGCAGCGGTGTTCGCCGCGCTCGCGGCGGCATTGGCGCTTGCGGTCGCCTTGTCGGCGTTCTGCTTCGCAGTGTTTGCGGCTGATGCGGCGTTGTTCGCAGTCGTGGTAGCAGCGTCCGCGTTCTGCTTCGCAGTGTTTGCGGCTGATGCGGCGGTGTTTGCGGCATCTGCCGCGTTGTTCGCGTTCGTCGCCGCGCTGTTGGCGGTGCTCGCCGCCGTGTTGGCCTTTCCAGCGGCGGTGTTCGCCGCGCTCGCCGCGCTGTTGGCGTTCTTTACCGCCGTCTCTCCACGGTCGATGAGGTCTTGAACGGCATCGTCCCAGTTCTGCGCGGGCTGCTGCCCGTCAAGAGCGCTGCGCAGGATTTCTATTGCGAATCGCTCTGTCGAATAGGTCTTGTCGCTCTTCGTGATCGTGAAATAGGCTTCGTCGGTGTAGCCGGACACGCTGCAAAGCTTCGATTCGTCAACCGTGATCGTGGCGGCGTTTCCGCTCACCGAGCATTGGCCGCGATAGTAGTTACGTTTGTTAGGCAGCAGCACGACAAGCCATGCCGTAGCACCTGAAAGCGCGAACTCATCGCCGTTGTCGTAGATAAGCGCCTTGATGGTGGTTCCGCCATCGTCGCCCTGACCAACCTTGATGCAGGTTCCCGCGCCCTCCTTCGAGATATCGAGTTCAAGCGTCCGTGTGTTGCTCATCACTCGCCGCCTTCCTCGACGGTGCCGTATGCAAGCGCGCGGAGGGCTTCGAGCGCTTCGGCGAAGCTCATAGCAGATCGCGCCTTGCTAGACACGGGCTGCACGTCCGCGCTCGCGGCGACGGCTGGCACGCTCGCGGCCAAAGCGTCGAACACATCGACAACCGCCCTCATGCGGTCATCGACGTACAAGGGCTGAACGAGCGTGAAGGGCTGATCGTCGTTGATTGGCTCCTTCACGTCTTCCGGCTGCACGACGGTTCGGTTTCCGTCTTCGTCAACCGCAATGAAAATCATTCCGTTGCTCGCGGCGCGGTTGATAAGCTCTTCGTCGTATTCGGTCACCATCGCTTCGCAGTTGCCTATCGGGTCGTGCAGCATGTGATAAAGGGTCTTGCTCATCGTTCCTCCTAGTCGAAGTTGCATACCGTGCAGAAGCCGTCTACAAAGTCGATGCTTCGCGTTGCGTTCCACCATGTAATCGTGCCGTCGCCGTCATCCTGAATCTTGCTGATGTAATGCAACGTGCAATCTTTCGTGATCGCATACGTTGTCGTGGTGCTCTCGCTGCTAGATGCAGCGGCGGAAATAAGCGGCGTGGTGATTCGGATATGCTGGTTTCCCGTCAACTGAAGACCGGTCGTTAGCTTCCCGGTGCTAACGTTTCGCATGTGCGCTGAGAAGTCGATAGTCCCGATCTGCGTTCCGTCTTCGTAGCCTGTAATCTCGCCACTGGCAAGACGGATGAGGTCTGAAGCAGAACCGCATTCGAACGTACCGTTAGCGTCGATATTGTTTGCCGTCATGTAGTTTGTCGTAAGCGAACCGGTGTTGAGGTTCCACGTGCTGCGACCGTATCTGTCACTGATGATGCCCGTTTCAATGTAGGTGGCATTGATATAGACTTTGCCCCCGCTGAGATAGATTCCCTGCGTAGCGCCGTTGTTCGTCAAGCGATTGAAAACATCGCGTTGCGTGAGTGAATCGTCTAACGCGTCCACCTTGTCTTGCGCCTGTTTCTGCTCAATCATGTTGCTTGCTTGGCGCGCCGCAGAGTTGTACGTCTTGATGCTGGCGGCATAGTCGCTGTAAGCAATTTCGTAGAGCTGCATAGCGTCGTAAAGCTCTTCTGCGGTCGTGGTGTCAAGAACGTTCTGAATCCTCAGAAGCAACTTCCCGTGAGTTCCGTTAGCACTGAACACCGCTTCGTATTGCGTCCGAAGAACAGCCTTGAACTGCGCATCGAGATACGAACTGTTGTATAGGCTGTTGTACTCGCTTTCGAGGTCTTCGCTCTCCTTTTCCACGGTTTGCAGAATCTTAGATACCGCCGCGTGCTCTGCTTCCGTTATGATTCCGTCTTCGGCTATGCCGTCCATCGTCTTATCGAGTTCGTCAAGACCGCTGAAAAGGTCTTCAACGCTCGTGTCGCCAAGTTTCGCGCCAGCGGAAAGCGAGAACTCGCCGCTGGTCAAGTCCCAGAAGTTGTTTCCCTTCTCGTCGGTCAGCAGACCGGCGCGCACGCGGTCAGCCTTCATGGTGCCAGCATTGATAACATCAGCAGTCACCATGCCGCCCGTGAAGAACGTTCGCCAATCCCATTGACCGTCTGACGTAAGGCCAGCAGCCAACCGCTGACCGCGACCGTTGACGTTGATAGCCCACATGTCGGCGGTTGACTTGACCGGCAAACCCGTTTCGGGGTTCAGCGGTACGTTGCTCCAAATCTCGCCCAGCTCGAACGTCTCGACATGGTATGTGCCAACCGCGTTGAACTGAGCGTTGAGCGCCTGCTGAAGCTGAATTAGCCACGATACCGACGTGCCAGCCGCAGCGTCGTAGAGCGCGTTTTGCTGGCTGCTGCTCTTCAGGGCGTTGTTGACGCTCTGCCACATGTCGGCCATCGTGTCCGTAAGCGTGCCGAACGTCACGGTCGCGTCGCCGGTGAGCAAGTCGCGCTCAATCTGAGACACGCGGCCATGAAGGCGCACGCCCTCGGCAGAAAAGCCCTTGTCGATGATCGCAACGTCATCGCCCACGCCCACGCCCTCCCATGAGCGCCCGAATGCGTAAAGGTCGATAACCGAAGCGGTGTAGGTTACTTTCGGCTCCTTCACTTGCTCTAGGTAGTCTTTCGTTTCCTGCAAGAGCTGCGCCGCGTCATCGCACTGCTCGTTGACGTATGACGCGACGGCGGGCAGAATGCCGCCCTCGCCGTCAGGGTGTCCCCAAACGGTAGTAGCTTCGGCATCCTCCACGTAATCTTTGCCGTTGTTAATGTCGCCGAAAGTGAGTCGGCGACCGTAACCGCCGCTCTCCGTCTCAACGCCCTTGCCGTATCCGTAGACGCGCGTTTTCGGGTTGTCGCTCGCAACGGAGCGCTTGACGGAAACGAGGTCTTTAGTCCACGTGAACCGCTTAGCGCTGCTCTGGTTTCCGCGCTTGGCGCGCACGCCCACGCGGCGGCTAACGATGCTCGCGCCGTCGTGGACGATAAGCGTTTCAAGCTCGCCGCCCCACGTCTCGATGATTCCGGCCAATCCCTCACGCACGCTCTCATGGTAGAAGGTGCGCGAAGCGCTGCCGCCCTGATCGCACGTGCCAACCTCCCAGCGCGTGTCTGCGAGGATTGACGCGAGGGCTACCGCAACGCTGCCGGAAGGCCGCTTATCGTCCAGCCAGTCATCCCACGTCTCGTTCACCGAGTTGATGCAGACGGCTTGCGTCTCAGGCGCGCCGTCATCGTCGTGTACCCTGTCGATGGTGTCAACGATGTGTTCGTGACACGTGCCCTGAAGGTCAATCCAAACTATGCGGTCGCCCTTCACGAGGTCTTCGGCGCACGTGATGCCCAGCTCGTCGGTTCCGTCCAGCGCGTCGGTGTGCGTTGCGGCGCTCACCGTGAGCCGCCCCAGATTGTCGCCCCAACGGCTGAAACGGGTGAAGCCTATGCGTCTAATTAAAGCCATCGTTCCACCCACTCTAGTACCGCCGTGCCGCTGGTGATGTTCAGGTGGCACCGCCCGTTGATTTCGAAGTAATCCGAATCAATCGTTACCGGCGCGGTCTGGTTGTTGACCGTCGCGTGCTCGGTCGCCATGTCAAGACGTATGGTGCTCGAAGACGTGAGCGGCGTGTTGACAGCCACGAACTCGCCGCTATCGACGTTCGTAATCCTCCACGCGCTGCCAGCGGCGGGCTTCGCCGTAACTTGCAGGTGAGCGGGGCGGTTGCCGCCAGCGTTGACGTAGACGTTGCCCGCCGAAACCTCCATGCGGCGGCGCTGTCCGTAATAGTCGGGGTCGCCGATATGGAAAGTCACGGTTGTAGTCGGGCAATCGTCGGTGATCTCGTCAAGGTCGGTGCTGCCGCTCACGATTGCAAGCAGGTAGCGCGTCGGGTCATCGGGAAGGTAGAGCGGCGCGGGTTCGTCAGTCCAGAGAGCCGCCGCGAGCTTGTGCCGCATCTCCGCGACCTCGCGGCGGTCTTCCGTCCTAAGCCAAATCTCAACGGGAAGGTCGTAGCCGCCACGGTAGGCGCTCTTGAAGACCTCGCCATGCCGCCCCGGCACGCTCTCGAACGTCGCGTTGACGGTCGCCATGATGGGGCGGCGCACCTTGCAGTAAACCAGCTTCGATAGGTCGGTGCCGTTGAAGATGATTCGGTCGTGCTGGTTCCTAGTCCGTCTAAGTTGCAACTGGCACCCCCCTTTGCTTCAGCTTGCTTGCGATGCCAGCGCCGATCTGCTGGCCTGTCTCGTATGCGTCCACGCCGTCAGCGACCGTGGCGTAAACCGTCACGGCGACGTTAACGGGCTGGCTCGGCGTGTCGGCGAACCACGAGAAGGCGCGGTTTACCGAAGTCTCGATGAAGCCTTGCAACTGCTTCTCAGGCGCGATGAACTCGCCGCCAGCTTCGCCAACGCCGACGATTGAAGGCTCATCGAAGTAGCCGCCGCGCGCGTACCAACTGATGCTCACGCTCGGTAGCGAAATCGGGCCGAACTCGTTCCAGCTCACGTTGAAGTGCGGAAGCTTCGGCTTCGGAATGCTGATCTTGATTCCGCCGAAGGCGTTCATGATCTTCTGCGGAATGCTAGAAATCGCGTTCCACGCGCTTTCGATAGGGTTCTCTATGAATCTCCTGATGCTGTCGAAAACGCCCTGCACCTTAGCGCCAAGGCCGGGGAATCCCAGCTTGTCGCCGATGCGGTCTGCGATGCTAACCGCCGTGCTCTCGGCAGCGTCAAGCTTTGAGCCGATGTTGTCTTTAATCGCGTTGAAGGCGTTTGCCGCTTGGCTCTTCGCCGTCTCCCAATCGCCGTTCATCGCGGCTTGCAGAGCGCCAGCCGCAGAGCTGCCAACGGTCTTCGCGGTGTTCATGTCGTTCTGAACCGTGGAAGCGATTTGACCGAAGGCCGTATCGGTGTTGCCGGTTAGGTTGTTCCACCAGTTAGACACGGTATCGACCGCGCCCTGTGCGAGGTTCCCGACGTTGGTTTTAAGGTCGTTCCAAGCGTTCGAAGCGCCGGTTTTGATGTTCTCCCAAGTGTCTGAAGCGCCTTGCTTCAGCTGCTCCCACTTCTCGCCAACGCCGGTGCAGAAGTCCGAAGCGCCGGTGCTGACCTGCTCCCAGATTCCGCCCCAGAACTCAGGCACGCCAGCGAAGAAATCCTGCACGGCTTGCCACTTCTCCGAAATCCAGCCGGTGAAGTCAGACCACATCTGCTTACCCGTCTCGGTCTGCGTGAAGAACCACGTAAGGCCAGCGACGGCGGCGGACACGGCGGCAACGCCAAGGCCGATAGGATGCGCGGCGATAAGCCCGGTAAAGCCCGTCCAGCCGCTAGAGAGCGTGCCGGTGAGCATGCTTCCAAGACCGCCAGCCTTGGTGACGATGTTAGAGAATCCGGTTCCGATCTTGCTTAGAAAGCCCGTATCGCCCATGAGCTTCTTAGCGCCGCCCCAAAGCTCGCCAGCGGTCTTGAAGGCGCTTCCCACGCCCTCTGCGGCCTCCATCGTCTTACCAACGGCGGTTGTCACGCCGCCGAAGGCGACGGCTCCTAGAGCGAGGTTGTTAACAAGCGTCTGCTGCTCTGGCGACAGGTTCTTGTACCAGCCCGTGACGGCTTCGAGCGCGGGCGCGAGCGTGTTAAGAAGGCTCGTGCCGATCTCGGTAACGGCGGTCTTGACGGGCAAGGCCGCTTCGCCGAGTTCCTGCATGCTCTGGTTCATCTCGTTCTGCGCGTCGCGCGAAGCGAGAAGGTCTTTGTTCGTCTCTTGGTACTGCCGTCCCGCGTCCGCGTAAAGCCCGGTAAGCGTCTCGGTGATGAGCTGCGACCGCTCCTGCTCGCTTCCGCACGCGGCAAGAGCAGCGTTAAAAGCGTCTTCTTTTGTCTGACCCTCGGCGACCGCCTGATTGAAAGCGGCCTGAGCCGAAGAGTGACCGGACAGCGCGGCGCTCCACTGCTCGGCTGATGCCGTAGACCAGTTGAGAGCGTCGGCAAGACCGCCAGTGACGGTGCCCGTGTGCGCCGTCTCCTGCGCTGCTTCCGCCAAGTTCTGAAGCGGCAGAGCGTCGCCGAATGTCGCGTAAGCGCCAGCGGCAATGTCCGTCCACTGCTGCAATTCCTGCTCGTTGGTTGTCAGGCGCGCTAGGTTCTGGCTCGCTTCCGTGGCAGATGCAGAATCGCCAAGGATGCGGTAGAAGCTCGCATAGGTCGAAGATGCTTGCTCGGCGGTGCCGCCAGCGCTCACCCATGCCGTTTCGAGCTGCCCGCTCTGCTGTATCGCTTCCTCTTGGCTCGATGCAAGGCCGGTAAGCGCGCCAGCCGCACCGATGATGCCGCCAGACAACGCCGTTCCCGCGCTCGAAACCTTAGACCCGGCGTTTGAAAGCTTGTCGGCGTTGTCCTCGATGGTCTGACCAACCTTGTAAAGCGCTGTGCGCGATGCGTCCGCTTCGCGCGCCGTGTCCGCAAGCTCGCTGCCGTAGCTGTCAAGCTGGCGCTCGCACTGCATGATTGCGCGCTTCAGGCTGTCGTACTGCCGTTCTTCCTGAGCGGTGAGTTGCGCGCCGCTCTGCTTCTTGCTCTCCAGCTGCGCGAGCGCTTGCTTGTAAGCGTCAAGCTTCTGCTTCGTCTCGCCGTAGGCAGAGTTGAGCGCCTTTACCTTCTGCTCTAGCAGCTCGGTGTTTCCGGGGTCGAACTTCAGCGCTTTGTTGATATCGCGCAAGTCGCTTTGGGTGTCGCGCGATGCCTGCTGAACCTTCTTCAGGGCGCTTTGAAGCTCGGTCGTGTCGCCTCCGAACTTGATAACAAGCCCCTTGTAAGTGACCGCCACGTAATCACCCCTCTTCGGTTGTCAAAGTCCCATGAGTGCTTGAAGCAACGCGCCCTCGCGGGTGCGCTGCCGTCAAGAACTCACTTCATGTCACGTCATGACCAGAACGCGGCTTCGGCCTTGCGCGCCTTCTCGTCTTCGTCGTAGTGCGCCGCAGCGTCGGCGTAAAACGCGTTGATCTCCAACAGGTCTTGAACCTGACGGTAGCTCATCATCTGAAGGTCTGAAAGCGTCAGGCCGCATTGCTGGCAGTTGTAGATGTATCGCGCGTCGCACGCGTCTTGCAGGTTACTTGGAAGCGGCGGCGCTGGCCTTTTCGGCTTCCTCGGCTTCCACTGCATCTTGCGCGGCGCTTGGAAAAAAGTTGTCCATCACAATACGCATCACGTCGGTAGCCCAACCGTCCTTGCGCTCCAAGTCGTAGCCATCGGCGGGGAAGGACGAAACCCACTCATCGAACTTCTCATCGAACTGAGGGTTTGCCGTCTTGATGCACGCGTAGAAGATTTCGAGAAGCGGCACGAGCGGTGGGAATCCGAACTTGTCCAAGTTCTCCAAGATCGCGCCGGTATCCTCGTTAATGTCCTTCGGTCTCATGGTGCCGTTGGGCTTCACGACATTGAAGCAGCGGGAAAAGGCAATCGGAGTGAATGCGTTGAAGGTCGCTTCGAACTCCTTTTCGCCAACCTTGATAAGCATTCGAAACCTCCTAGGCCGTCGGTTCGGTCTTGTGCGCAAGCTCGATATCGACCGCATCAAAGAAGGTGTCGTAATCGGCAAGGCCGGTGAAGCTGTCATAGCCGCTCGTGCGAATGTCGGTGCTCGGGATGGTGACGGGTCGCCATGTGAACGGATAGTCAAGCTGCGTGATCTCTGGCGTGTCCTGAACGGTGTTAAGCTCCTGCGTCGGCTTCGAGAGCTGGCACATGAGAAGGCAGCGGCGGCGACCGAGCACGTGCCCCGGCTGCTCGCACATGAACGCGAACTTCTTAGGCGTGCGGTCGGCGCTAAGGATGGTTCGCCCGTCCTGCGCGATTTCGTATCCCACGAGGTCTGCGATGAGCTGCCGCAGCTCTGCGGTGCTCTCGGTGTCGTAGAAGCTCATGGTTCCAGAGCCGCCGTTGTCCTGCTGCTTGTCAAGCCACGGTTCGTTGTCGGCGTAGCTCGTTGCCGTCTCAACGGTAGGCTCCATGCTGATAGCGACGGTGCCCGCGACGTGCACGGGGTCTTCGTAGGTAAGCGCGTCTTCGTCGGTGCAGATCGCGAAATGCGAGTTCTTCACGCCGAAGAATCCGTTTCGTGCCATTTGTTTTCTCCTAACTCTCGGCGACGTTCACGGTGAACGCCGCTTCGGTAAGCTCTTCTGAATCAATCTCTGTGATGCCAAGCGTGTAAGGGCACTCGGCGGCTTCGAGTGCGGCGCGTATGCGCTTCTCGGTCGCGTAGTCCCGGTGCCGCGTGTAGAGCGCGATATCGTAGGGCATCCACGATAGGTAGGTGTTGTTGTCCGCGTAGGCCGCTTCGTTGTATCCGGCGACAAGGCAGATGAAGGGCGGTGCCGGTTCCTCTCCGTCAGCGAAGCGCTGATTAGCCCACGGGATGCCGAGAGAATCGAGAACACCGCAGAGCGCCTTTAGCTCAATCATCGTCCGTCGCCCCCCATCTCCGCGAACTCTCGCGCCACTTGGTCTGCAACCTCCCTGATAACGCCGTCGCCGGGAACATCGCCGTAATACTTTCCGGTTTGGTTCTTTATGGCATGCCCGTTCTCCAGAAGGTGCGTGAGCTGGTAAACGCGGTTGTGCACCGTGCATTCGGTGCCCGTCTCGTCGGTCTTAACGTCGGCTTTCCAGCCCTTCTTGTAAGCGCCGGTGCGAATCTTGCTCTTCTGTTTCAGTAGCTTCACCGCGCGCTTTCCGGCTTCCGCCGAGTTCTCCGCGAGCGCGGAAACGTTGTCTTCCACGCACTCTTTCATGCAGCTGCTTATGAACCGCTCGATGCTCTGCTCAGCCACGGTCGCCCACCACCTCAGCGAGCGTCAGGCGCACGAAGTCGGGGCTTGACCTGTCAACGCGCGCGACCGTGAGCCGCGCGCCGTCGAACTCGACTAGCCGCTCTCCGTTGTAGGCGCTCTTTCGAATCTGCAACACTGCTTCGGGGTGAATGCCAGCGGCAGCGGCGGCGTAGTAGGCGGCATCGCCCATAGAGAAGACGTTGCAGAACACCTTTCGCTTTGTTTCCTCCGTCTGCTGCACTCCGTATTCGTCCTTCTTGACGGTCTTAGCGATGAGCTGGCACGTGCCAGCCCACATGCTCATGACGCGCCCCCGAACTCCGAGCTGCCGCGCATCATGGTTAGCAGATCGTCGAAGCTCTGAGTAAGGCGGTCGGCATCGGGGTTGTCCATGCCGAAGTTCGCCTTGCAGTAGACCTTCACCGCGAGCCGAACCGTGCTGTTCGAATCGTCGGCGGCTACTTTCTCGGCAACGCCGCCCGCGCGCATCGCGGCGCGGGCGGCTTCGATGAGGTCTTCGATCTCAGCGTCAAAGTCGGTGCATTCGGCGGGAATCCTCAGCGCTTCGCGGCACGCGTCAAGCAGCGTCGGCTTCTCTGCCATGCGGCACCTCCTAAGCCTTAACGGCGGTGCCGATGGTGAGCTGGCCGAAAGACTTAGGCACGACAAGCCCGCCGTCGAAGAGCAGGTATCCGTCAAAGCAGCGCTTTTGCGTACCCGGCTCGACGTAGGGCGTAATGTCCACGCCGTCGAAGATGTTTCCACGGAACAGGTCGGGATAGCCCGCCTTGATGATACCGTCCGCCATCGAATCGTCGCGCTTTACGAGCTTGCCGAAGATATGCCCCTCAACGGCGGGGTCTTCGGTCTTCTCGTCCACGAAGTAAGAGCGCCCGTTGGCATCCTCGACCATAGCAATGTGGTTCCAAATGGTGTTGCCGTTGGCGTAGATAATGCAGCCCTTCGGCGCAGGGTTGCCGTAGGTGTAGAGCATGCCCAGAAGCTTGGTGATATCAGCCTTCTTCAGGGTGCCAGCGGTGGCGCAGTTAATCTTGTTGCCGGAATCCATGCCAAGCGTGCCGTCAACCGTCTTGGCGTGGACACGCGCGTTGGCGGCGACGGCAAGGCGCGCGCCAGTCTCGTTAACGATGTACTGCTCAAAGCCGCTGATAGACTGAACCGCCATCTTGCGGCTCATCTTGACGGTCTTCTTGATCTCCTCGCCCGTAAGGGTGATGGTGTCGAACTCGTTCTGCTCCTCATCGGTGGGCGCTGCGCCCTCATCGGTCTTCGCCGCGTCGCCAGCCGTGATGCTCTTATGGCGGATAAGCTCGAACTGATGCGGGAAGTTGTCCTTGTGGATGTCGCCGTAGAGAACAGCCGTGTTGTCAATCAGCGTGAAAATCTGCGTCTGAAGCTCGACGGGGATAACCGCATCGGTGTTGCTGGTCAGATGCGTAAACGCCGTGCGCTGCTCGATAAGGTGGTTGTACGCGTCGCGCTCAACCTGCGTAAGCTCGGTGCCACCGATGAGCTGCACGCCGGAACGGCTGGCAATGTCCTTCACCCACGCGCGGCGGGCGGCGGCGTTGTAGTCGGTGGTGTCGCGCACCTGCGGAAGGGCACCGCGAGCGCTCGCGGAAGTCCCCAGCGGCACGGAATCGACACGGCGGGCGGTGCCGTTCTCGATAGCGGCGCGCGCAGCTGCAACGGTCGCGGTGTGGCTGTCGCGGCGCTGAGCGGCGGCGGCGTTGCGCTTCTCGATCTCGGCGGTAAGCGCGCTCATGCGCTCTGCGTCCTGCTCGGTCGGCTCGGTGTCGGTGCCGTCATCGGCCTTGTACTTATCGACAAGACCCTGAAGCTCGTTAAGCAGGTCATCCATAGTCATCTCGTCCATTGTTCTAAACCTTTCTGCTCTTGGCGATTGCCAGTGTCGCCCTCGCAACGGCAAGGGCACTCTTACGGCGCGCAAGCTCCTTGCGCGACTGCTCAATCGCTCCGTTGAGCAGGTTTCTTGCTGATATCTCGGTGTTCGGGTCAGCCGGAAGGCTGACGGCGGACACGTCGAAAACCTTTTTGACGCGCGTAATGGTCGTGGTATGCGTCTCGCGGTCGTATTCGTCTGCCGCTACCGTGAAAGCCCATGACATGCGCGTGATAAGACCGGCCTTTATCTCTTCGAAGAGATCGCGCGCGCCCTGAGAGCGCGACAGGTCGGCGGCGATGAAAAGCCCGTGCTCGTCCGGCTCCACAATGAGCGTCCCGTTGCTCATGCGGGCGTACACTCTGCCCGCATGGTCGAACTGAAGGATAACGTCGCTCATGTCCGCTTCGCGGAAGGCATCGGGGCTGATAACCTCGATGTATTTTGTGCCGTCGAAATCCTCGAACAGAACGTATGGGTCGTTGAAAGTAGAAGCGTAGCCCTCAACGTAGTATTCCGTGTCGAAACGCTTCTTGGTTGCGCCGTCAGCCGCCCGCACGTTGAGCGGCACGGCAAGGGAACGGTATTGCCGCTCACTCGGTTTCGCTGGCATCGTCTACCTCCTTCTTGTCGCCGTAGCCGCTGCTCGCGTCGATTGCGGCTATGTTCGCGTTCGTCTCTGCGGCTTGTGCCGCCTGTTCCGCCGTGTGCTCACTGATGAGTGCAAGGTCGATATACTCGCCGCGTATAACGTGGCGTTCTCCGCCCTCGTAGTGCGGGGACTGGAACACATCGGCTACCTGATTGCCGTTCCAGATGCCACGGTCGAACAGCGCGACGGAAACGTTAAGCTTCGTCGTGTTGCTGGCGAACTCTAGGCGGTTCGCGCTGAACATGATTGAGTTTCCGTGCGCTATCTCGTTTGCCGTGTACGTCATGGACGTGATAACGAAGCCGAGCTGAACAGCGAACGGCTCGATGCGGCCTTCGTAGTAGCTGTTGAAGGTGTCTTCGTCCGCGCAGTTCGTAACGATATCCTCGTTTGAGCCAAAGAAGCGGTAAGCGCTCTTCTCGATTCGCTCCATCTGCGCCGCATCGACCGTGTAGCTTGTCGGCGTGATCTGCTCAACGTCAGAAAACAGCTTGTCATAGACCGCGATTCCGCCCGCGTTGTCGGCGGAAAGCTGAGCGTTGAACGCCTTTCGCGCCCGCTCTTGGTCGCCTTCGTTTCGGTTCTGGCTCAGCTTGCCGATGAAGCGGATTGCCGCGCCCTGATTGATAGCCGACTGCTCAGCTTCGTTCTGAGCGTGCATGAGCTCTAGCGTCGGCTGAAGAACGTTCGTGCCGTCGCCGAACAAATCGCTTTGGTACTGGTGGCGCGTCATCACGCCGACACGCGACCACTCGACAAGCACGCTGTCGCCTGTCGGGAACGTGAGCTTTAGCCAAAGCTCGCCGTCAACGTCGTATGCTTCGCACTGGCTCGGCAGCACGGGATAGTACCCGGTGATCGTAATGCCGTCGCCAGCGTCGATAGGAACGATAAGCGCCGTGTCGTTGACCTGAAGAATCGTCCAAATGCGCTTGATGAACTGCGGCGTGGTCATCCACGGGTTAGGCTGCTGCCTGAGAGCACGCGCGGCGACAGGCTGAGCAGAGCCGGAAACCTCCGGTTTCAGCTTGCTTGCGTGGTCTGCGCCGCTCTCGATGATGCTTCGCGTAAGCTCTGCTTCGTAAAGCCCGCCCTGCCACGTCGTGAACGACGGGGCATAGGCCGTGAACGTGGAGAAATAGCCGTTTACCGCTTGCATCTGCGGACGGTGGAACACCGCATCGAAGAGCGAGCGCAGAAACGGTTGTGATCTGCTCAACTCTAACCTCCTATCATCGCGCGGTAATCGTCCGCAATGTTCTTCATCGCAATGAACGCGTCGCACTCAGCCGCCCACGCGTCTATGCGGTTGCGCGGGTCTTGGTTCTTCTTGTCCGGCTGAATGTTTCCGTTCACGTCGGTTCGAATGGCGACGTTCGAGCGGCACCATTCGGCAATCGGGTTGGCGTTGTCCACGATGCGCCCTTCCTTATAGAGCGCTCGAAGCTCCTTCATCGGCATTGACAGCGTTTGTGCACCCTGAATGACCTTCTGCAGGTTGTCGGAACCGAAATAGTCTTCGTATGCTTCCACGGTCGGCACGTCGCGCATGTGCCACGGGTCGTAGCCGCAAGAGACGGCATAGATGCCGTACTTGTCCTGAACCTCGGCCACCCAATCCAGAACGTCGCGCTTGTCCATGATGGGCGTTTCGCACGTCCGCATAAGCCCGCGCGCAATCCACGCGTCATAGGGCACGCCGTCGCGCCCCCCGCGCCGCCCCTCCTTCTCCGCTTGCTCCAACGCGCGAAGCGGAATCCACGCCATGTGCAGCGCGTAGAAGTTCGGATCGTTAGGCCGCTGCATGAGAAGGCAAGCGGCGGTAAGGTCGGTCGTATCCGCAGCGTCAACGCCGAGCACGGCATACGTAAACGTTCCGTCGCCGGGGTCGAAAGTGGCTTCGTTGTGAATCTCAGACCACGTAAGCCAAGCCTGAGACTGGTTTTCAATGAGGTTGAAGTCCTTAACTAGCAGAGTGGGAAGGTATGTCGCATCGTCCTTCGCCTTAGAAACGTTCTGGCGAAGCGCCGACAGCGATTTGATGGTGCCAAGGCCGGGGTTAGCCTTGACCCAAGCGCCTTCGTCCTGCCATTCCTCGCGCTCGTCAAGTTCGAAGATGAACGCTATGAAGCGCTCTGCCTTCTCGCCTGTCGCCTTGCCGTCAAGCCATTTGGTCGCGTACTCGTATTGAGCATCGAAGATGCCGTTTCGCACGAAACCGTTAGTCGTGATCTCCAACACGAGCGGTTGGCGGCGGGCGGACGTTCCCTGCATCGTAAGGTCGTAAAGGTCGCGGTTCTTCATCGCGGCCAGCTCGTCAACGATAGCGCCGGAAATGTCCAGACCGTCAAGGTGGTTCGTGTTGGCGCTCAGCGCCTTGATGGTGCCCATGTTCAGGTCGCAGTAAAGGTCTGACACGCGCTTTCTGATGTGTTTAGCAAGCGCAGGGCTTGTGAGCACCATACGCCACGCGTTGTTGAAGCCCTTTGCCGCCTGATCGTGTGCGGTGGCGACGTTGTAGACCTCCGGCGCGCCCTCATCGTCGTTCACGAGCAAGTCAAGCTCTATCGCAGACGCAAGCGCGGTCTTTCCGTTCTTGCGCCCCATAATCCAGAGCACTTCGCGGTATTGCCGCACGCCCTCGGCATCAACAAAGCCGAAGACAACCGACAGAATGGCGCGTTGGAAAAGCTCTAGCTTGAAATCGTGCCCCAAGCGCCCGGACGGTAGGCGGCAGAAGCTTTCGATGAAACGAACGTGCTTCTGCGCGAACTCTTCGCGGTAGTGGTACGGATAGAGCGGGTCGGTGTTGTCCATGTCGCGCAGGACATGAGCGGCAACCTGCTTCATCTTCTCGCACGCTATGATCTTGCCGCTCAGTATGCCGCCGAAGTATTCGCGTATCGCGCGCTCGCACGAGCCGCCCTTAGACTTCGCCCTAGCCGTACCGCGTTTCATTGATGAAGTCAATGAGCGCGTCGGCAGCGGCGGTGCCGTTCGGCATCATGTCGGTTAGCTGCTTCACGCCGCGTGAGAACGTGGTGAACAGCTTGTTGTAAGCGCTGAAGCCGGGATGCTCGCGCAGCCCGGTTTGCCCTCCGCCGTTGTCGTACTCGGTGAAAATGTCTTCGTAGAGCAGATCGGCGCGGGCATCGTCAAGCTTGACCTTCAGAAAAGCGAGGTTCGCCAGAAGCGGCATGACGGTTTTTCGCTTCTCATCGGGGATAGCGCCCTTGGTGATCTCGCGCAGCTTTCGAAGCTCGCTCTCTACGCGCTTCTCCTTGGCAACTCGCCGCTTCGGCGGGCTATTCCCCGCGACTGCGGGCGAAACTTTCGAAGTATTGCCTACTTTTGCCGTCATCGCAAGACCACCCCCTTTCGAAAATCCGTCACGCGCAAGAAATTACCTCCCGGCGTTGGTGCCCTAGGCACCACCTGCGTTTTGCAGACCGGGGGGATTGTCTCGCGGGTTTACCTGCGGTTTTGCGTCCGCTTTCTCGCGGTCGCTCTGTGTTGTGTTGCGTTTTTGAATCAATCGCCAAGCGATATCAAATTTCCGTCGCTGTCGAAGGCCAGCCCTTGCCTAGTTGAACCCTGCCTTATCCAACCATGCACCTTCTTATGGCATCGGTCGCATAGGCTAACAAGGTTGCTTGGGTCGGTAGCAATGCTTGGGTCGCTGATGTTCGCTGGCGTTAGCTCGATGATGTGATGCACCATGACTGCGGGCGTGATCTCTCCCTGCTGCAAGCAGTGCTGGCATAGGTGAGCATCACGCGTCAATGCCGCGTCTCTGGCGCGTTCCCAGTCGGCGGATGCGTAGAAGGCGCGCGAGAAGTCCTTAGCCATGCGCACCCCCTGAGATATGGCGGAGCGTGTAGGATTCGAACCTACGGGCGACAGTGCGCCACACGGTTAGCAACCGTGCGCAATAAGCCACTCTGCCAACGCTCCAAACAAAAAGGCCACGAGCGCAATTGCCCGTGGCCTTACTACCTAATCCACCGTACCGAACTTTAGCATAAGTAGGGAACTGAAGGGAACACCCAATTTTCAGGCGTTCTTGATGTGCGCCCAACCTACGCGGTCGATGAACTCAAACCCAACTTCGCAGAGCTTGCGGCACCACTTCTGCGAACACTGCATGATCTCCGCAATCTCGCCCCATGTCTCGGCTTGGCAGTAGTACATGCAGATTGCGTCGGCGTAGTGCGTGCCCTTCATCCTAGCCAAGCCGCCGCGCCCGTCCGAGCCGTAGAGCACTTCGCACGCTTCGTCTAGCGTGCCCTCAGCATCGGCGATGCGCTGCCTAAGCTTGCCCTCAAAGTCGATGCGCTGCGATACGGATTCCATCGGGTCGCTAACGTCTCCGCCACCGCCGCCCGTCTGGTAGCTCTGAGCCTTCGCGCCCTCGCGCGCCTTCATGCGTTCGAGCATTTCCCGCGCCTTGTCGGTCTTCATCACCTCGGCGCGGATGCCCTCGAAATACTCCTTTGCTCTCACATGCCGTCACCGCCAGATCGTGCGCGCTTGCGCTCTTCGCGCCCAAGCCAGGAGGCTTCCCATAGCCCAAGCTTCGCAAGGTCTGTGCTCGGCGGCTGAGCCTTTACTAGCGCCACGCCGTCAATAGAAGCAGCCACAACCTCAGCGCCGATAATGTACTCAGCCACAAGCCCCAGTTCATCGACAAGCACGCGTTCGCAACGCATGAGCGAACCTTTTAGCGGCATGCCCGATAACGACAGGACGGGCGGAATCTGAACGTTCATCTTACGTGCCATAAGCTCGATGTTTTCGGTCATTCCGTGCGTTGCGGTCAGGATTGGATAGCCCGTCTCGTTTGACATTGCGATAAGGCACGTGGTCTTGCCCGTTTGCCTTCCGCCGATGATTGCCAGCATGCCAACCACCTACTCAACGCCCGTGCTGCCGAAGCCGCCCGCGCCGCGCTCGGTGTCGCTCAGCTCATCGACCGGCACAAGCTCACAAGGAACATAAGGCATCACGACAAGTTGGCATACGCGCGTGCCCGCTTCGAGCGTAACCGTCTCGTAGCTCTGGTTGATGAGAGCCGCGCAGACCTCGCCGCGATAGCCGCTGTCGATAACGCCAACACTGTTCGAAAGCGTGATGCCCTGCTTTGCGGCAAGGCCGCTGCGCGGGAACACAAGCCCCACGCATCCGCTCGGAATCTCGACGGCAAGGCCGCAACCGACAACGCACTTCTGCATCGGTTCGAGCGTGACAGTCTCGGTAATGCGAAGGTCAAGCCCAGCATCGCCCTCATGCGCATAGCGCGGCATCTCGATTCCCTCATTGACCTTCTTAGCGCGAAGCTTCCTGCCAATCATTAGCGCACCCCCAGAACATGACGCGTGACGCGCACGCTTCCAGCCTTAACCCACTTGCCGCCGTAAGTCTGACCCTTCGGGCGGATAACAACCTTGTTACGGTGGCTCATCGCGACAACCTGATATTCGCCGCCCTCATGCTCCACCGTGTCGTTTAGGAAAACGAGCTTACCCGCCGAATCGACCGGGAACGAAGCGGCGCTGGCGTATGCCGCGACCTCCGGCACGAGCACGACATAAACGGGCTGCTTGATCTCTGCGCCCTTCTTCTTGATTCCGAGCATCCTTCTTCCTCCTAAAACGGTACGTCATCGTCGTAAAGGTCTGGCGCTGCCGGTTGAACTGGCGCAACGGGCGATGGGTCGCCGGTAGCCATCGCAAGACCGGGCGCGGCTGCGTTCGCTTGCGCTGGTGATTGCGCATCGCGCTTGTATTGCATGAGTTCCACGTCATCAACGCGCACTTCCCAGCGCTTGATGCTCTGTCCGTCCTTCTGGTAGCTGCGAGTGTGTATGCGACCGAGAAGCGAAATCTTGGTGCCCTTGCGAAGCCACGGCGCGAGCGCTTCGGCGCGCTTGCCGAACATGACGCAATCAGGCCAGTTGGTGTATTCGCCCCATGAGCCGTCACCGTTCGGCGTGCGCTCGTTGACAGCCAGAGAGAACGAAACGACAGGGTTTCCGCTTTTCGTATAGCGCAGCTCGGCATCTGCGCCGAGATTGCCCGAAAGCGTGATCTTGTTTAGGCTCACCGCGCACCCCCGAACAGCTCGACAAGCGCCGCGCGCTGGTTCGCTCCAAGACCGCGAAGGCGGCGCGATTCGGAAATATGAAGCTTGCGCATGGTCTGCTGCGTGCGTGCGAAGCCGTAGCCCGGTGCTGCCTTGATGAGCGTAAAGACCTTCATTCGCGCCACGGTGTCATCGGTGCCAGCCATGTTGAGCACGTCGAGCACGCTGTAAGAGCCATCGGCAACGCCCTTCAAGATCGCGGCGCGGCGCTGGCGTGCTGCCTTCGCCTTTTCGAGGTTTTCGCGGCGCTGATCAGTTGTCAGATTCGGAATCATCTTCGTAGCCTTCCTTCTCGTATGTGATGTACTCGGTTCCGTGCGTCAGAGTAACGGGCGGCGTGTAGTCCTTCAGGGCATCGTCAACGCTCTGCGTCATGAGCTTGCGTTTGAGCCGTGCCCAGTCATCGTCGTTAAGCTCAATGGTCTTCATCGCACCTCATTTCTTCGTGACACGGTAGGTGCCGGAAACCCGAATCGCCTTCAGTGACTTCAAGACGTGCTCCGCGTGCTCCTTGCCAACGATGGTCAGCGTTTGGGCGGGAATCGTGATCTCGTAGACCGTCTGCGCTTCCTGCTTCTCGCGCTCCCACATCCGCTTTAGGGCGGCTTCGGTCTTAGCCAACGTCGCTTGCATTTCCTTGCTTAGCTTCGGCGCGTCAGGCTTGAAATCGAACGTTTGCGGCTCCACTGGCACCCTCCCTTCTCACGATTGCCTGATAATTACTTCTTATCCGGCACGGGCTGTCTAAACCCGAACCGAAAGCGGCGGTTTATCTCGCGTTTCGTCCTCGGTCGCCGCGATGCCCGAAAACGGCGTTTTGGTTCACCTTTGGCACACCTCCTAACCCGCCGCACGGCGCTTCGCTTCACTAAAGAGCTGAGCCGCCGCCGCGTCTCGTCCGGGCATCAGGTGGCCGTAGATTCGAAGCGTCGTTGCTTCGTCCGCGTGCCCCATGCGCTCCGATAGCGTCTTCAGGTCGCAGCCGTTGGCGATAAGCCACGAAGCGTGCGTGTGACGCAAGCTGTGAAACGTGATCTCTCGCGGCAGTCCGCATGCGTCGCGTATGCGGCTGAAAGCCCGTGAAATCGTCGTTGGGCGCATATATGAGCCGTCTAGCGTCACCAGTGGGCAATCTGCGCCCAAACGCCCCAGAACGGCGCTCTGAAGCTTCGTGAAGGCATCAATGACCGCGATATCGTCTTGCGTAAGCGCGATGTTGCGGCACTTGCGGCCTTTGGTGACGTTGCGGCGATAAGGCTTCTTGCCCTTGCCCTCAATGACGTTGCCGCCGACGTGGACGTAAGACAGGGCTCGCTTAACGTCGATGCGCTGCACCGCGCAGACCTCGCCAACGCGCATGCCGGTAACGAGCGACAGCCACGAAGCGAAGGCGTAGACGGCGGCGCGGTAATCGGCCTTCGTCTTGATCTCCTTGCTAAGCGCGCCCTCTAGCTTCTCGTTGAAGCCCTCGAAGTCCCATTCGGTGAGCGCCGAAGCTTCGTGTCGTTCCGGCGATGGTTTGGCGACGTACACCAGCGGGTTAGCGTCGCAAATGCCAGCGTCTACGAAGTGGTTATAAGCGCCGCGCAAGAAGTTGTGGACGTTGATAACGCTATTGCGACAAAGCCCTTGCCCTCCTTCGTCCTTTGCCATGAGCAAGCGTTGCTCAAATCGGTTGAAGTCCATAACGCTAAGATCGCGTGCGTTTGCGGTCTTCAGGTAACGTGCGACGTAGCGGCAGAACAGCCGATAGCTCTTAATGCTGTTCGGGCTTGCGCCGTTGCGCTCGCGCAGTTGCACGTAGTCTTCGAGCAAATCGGTCAAGCGGGCGCTTCTAACCGTTCCGTCAGCCGTCACGTAAGCCGCCCACGTCTCAGCGAGGGCTTGCGCTTCCTCTTCGGTTGCCGCATTCGGAAACCGCTTGTAAGGGCGAATCGCCTTGCCGTCGATGCTGCGACCAAGGTACAACCGGCACTCGAAAACGCCATCTGCACCGCGCTTGACCTTAACGCCCATCATGACCACTCGCAGTTTTCACGAATCCGCGAAGGGCAGTTATCGTCGTGGCAGTCCGCGCAATCCAACGGCTCTTTCCTGATGTTGAACTCAACGATTCGGTACTTCAGAGAAAATCGGATGAGCAGCAGCAGGGCATGAGCAAGCGAGTTGGTAAATTGACCGTCCCAGAACGGGCAAAGTCCGCTCATCGCGCCGCGAACCTCGTACTTGCCGCCCATGCTACTTGCCAACCTTCATGAACGCGCGCATAACGCAGGTGAGCGCGAACACGACGAACACGGCAAAGGCGATAAGCCCGAAACCAGCGCCGAAGAACACGCCAACCGCGATGCTCACAACGAGCGCCAGAACGGCAAAAAGGACGATTGCGGCGCACCCGAAAGCGCCCTGTTCGATCTCTCTATCTTCTTTCAGCATGTGAAACCTCCTAAAACGTGAGCGCTATAAGCGCGAGAAACACTAGGAACAGCGCGATTGCCAAAAGCGCTTGATAAGCCCAGTAACAGACGCACCAGAACGCGGCTACGGTCGCGTCGGTGGCAATGGCGCAAAGTACGATCTGGTAGCGCTTCACTTCTTGCCTTCCGTCTCGGAAATCAGGTAGTCGATGCACTGCTTGCACTTCTGCAAGTCCTGAACGCCGTTCTTGCGCCGCCAGCGCCAAAGGTATTTGAATGCGCAGCCCCACCAGTAGGCCGATTGGGCGGGCAAGGCGTACTGGTCGCCGCTCATCATCGAGCGCATAGCGTCCATGCACTCAATCTGGCCGTCTCCCGCGTAATGGTCGGGATGCTCGACGGCATCACCGCGCGAAAGCTCGCCAAGGCTCTTCGCGTGCTTCGTCTCAATCATCGGTAGGTAACTCCAATCATCCACTCGCAAACCCACTTGTGAAACGCTCTGAGAAATGGCTTAACGTTCGTGTCATCAGCCCAGCCCGCAATGCCTATGAATCCGTCTTCGTTGAACGAGATAGCCTCACGGCCTGAGAAGTAGAAGCCGCTAACGCTCAGAAACGCGCTTCTGATTCCTCTACCGCCATCGGCAAGGTTGATTTGCGGCTGGTACTTCTTGCGATAGCACGGGTGCATTTCCATGTGCTCGCCGTTGCGCTCATGCTGCGCATACTCGATTGCAAGGAATCCTTCGAGCGCTCGAATGTCGTTCGTCGTGATCTGCTCATAGGAAAGCTTGCTTGCGAACAGCTCGCCCGCGCCGTCTCGTGTCGTTGGCGCAATCATTCCGCAACCTCCGCGCCGCAAGAAGGGCAATAGGCCGCGTTGTCCATGATGTAGCACCCACAACGCGAGCATTGGAAGTAACCGAAGTCGTGTTCATAGGTGCCGTTATCCATGACCTTATGCACCGTCACGTATGAGCCTGAATAGTCGGGAATCCTTTTGCATTCGTTGCGCTTGCTGTAAGAGCTGCCGTTGAAAATAATGCGGTCAGGCTCTTCAGTTCCCGATTCGGTTTTGATTTCGACAACAGACGCATTGCGACGAAGACTATCAAATAGCTGTTCCAGCTTTTCCGGGTTGTCAGGCGTAAAGGAGAAGCTATAAGTCTTCTCGGTATCCATAGTAAATCACCCCATTTCGTGCCATTGTTGAAAACTCTGTTGAAAACCTGTGGAAAGCCGTTTTGCTGGCGCTCGAATGAGTCGCACAAAACAAGACCGCAAAGAGAAGAAGCAAGAGAAAGAACCTTGCTTGTAAGGTTGACTAACAAGCAAGTACGGTGGGTTTTGGTTTTGGTTCGAGGAACCAAAACCCACCTCATCTTGTTTTGTTTTGTTTTATGGTTAGGCGACCATTTGCGAGTGGGTTTAGCACGCCTAAAACCACTGGTTTTGCCTTGGGTTTGGCAATCATGCTTTTACACCTCCTGACCTGCTGAATTGTTGTTCTGTGAGTTCTTGCGCGGTCTTCCGCCCTTGCGCCCGTTGGCGCGTTGGCGACCGAAATAAAGCGCGTTTTTGAGCATGCGAAAGTTCGTCAAGAAGCCGTCTTCGTCGCGTTCGAGAAGCCCTATATCCAACAGCTCTTCGACAAAGGATTTGCAGTCCTCAATCGCCATGTACTCATCGAACGCGCCAGACTGTCCGAAGCCCAGAACGCCCGCGAGAATAAGCGCGTCTTCCTCCGTCTCGAACGCTATACGGTGCCCCTTGGTAGCCGCCAGATATTCGCAGAGCCGCCACCAGCGCCCGTAGCCGTCATATCCCCGGCGATGAATGAGACGTTGGCACTTCACGTCTTGCGAAGCGTTGGAATCGTGCGAGAAGAAGGCCATAGGCTCTTGCGCAGCGGTCGTTTCCTCCCTTGTAGGCATGTAGTCACCTCCTAACCGTCTTCCTCGTCGCAGATCACGTCTGGCGCGCCCTGCTGGTGCCATCCGTCCCATACGCAGTGCCCGACTTCGCGGCAGTTCGTCCAAACGTCGCGCCCAACGAACGTACAGCACGTCTTGCCGCGATGCCGCATGCTTTCGAACTCGCATGCTTCGGGGTCTGGCATGGGCGGTTCGCCGAAATCGAGCGGCAAGGTTTCCTGCGCGCTATTCCTCTTCATCTGCTGCGATATCGAAGGCAATAGACTTGCCAACGACGGCTAGAAGCTTTCCGAGCTGTTCCGAGGTGGCAAGATCGTTCTTGGTGTCATCGTCCAGAAGGTCATCGCACCATGTGAGAACACCGCGAATGATTGACAGCAGCGAGGGCATATCAACCTCAATGCCCGTGCCGTCTTCCTTGTTAAGAAGGTGCATGATTCCATCAATGCGACAGGTCATAGCGCCGACCTTGTTAATGACCATCTGCGCTTCTTTACACTTCATCTTTCTTCTCCTTGTCAAACATGGATGTTCTAAGCTCGATGCGAAGCTTCGGGTTGCGTTCGAGCAGCCAGCGAGCGAGCAAAGAGCTATCGCTGTTGTTGATTCCGTAGGTGTATTCGTTGCCCTGATCGTCAACGAAGGGAACGCCAACGAGCTTCGTTGTGCCCTCGTAGCGCTGCTTCTCGATGAGGTACTTAGTGGAGACGCGAAGCCCGCGCGCGTCGATTGCGAGCGCTGTAAGCTCGATTTCGCGCAGCGCCTTTGGGTTCTTCTCGCACCACTCCTTGAACAGGTAACGCCTGTCCGCAACCTTTAGCGGCATCGAGTAGACGCGCTGGCGCTCTTCTCGCATGACGGCTTCGAGCGGCTGCGTGTAGTTATCGGTGTCCATGCGGGCACCTCGCTTCGCGGCTCATGACGCGGCGCAAGGCCGCTTCTGCTTCCGCCTTGCTCGCCGATGGTGCGACGGGTAGCATCTGGCGGCGGTAGACCCTGCCGATGCCCCGGTTTTCCGGCGTGCTCGCGTCTTCCTCTATGCGTGCCATCCAGAAGCCCGCGTTGTCGCGGTAGACTTCGGCCTTCATGACCAGATCACGCGCCACAAGACGCGACCAACCACGATGTAAAGCGGGATGAGAAGCCACCAGCCCACGAGATCGCACAACCAACCCAGAAGGGCGGCAGCGGCCATAGGGAGGATTCCGGTTAGCGTCAGAGCAGCGAAAGCATACAAAGCCCAGCGCTGCCAGCGCGGCATGCGCGCTATACTGTCTTCTGTCAATTGGTAAGCCCCTTTTGACACGCCCGTTCGGTGCTGCAACACCGGGCGGGCATCCTTCTTTGCATCCACGCGGCAACGAGAGTTGTAATCGCGTGGAATAACTGCCGTTGCGCGGCATCTAGGCCGCATGATTCGCGCATTCGTAAAACCACCCCCAAAACCACCGGTTTTAATCTCGGTTTTCATCCTTGGAAACCTCCGTTTACTTTTGGAACTCAACAAACCCAAGAAGCTCATTGGGCATGCAGTCGTACAACCTGCAAAGCTCAACAAGCTTCAGAGCCGATGGGGCGGTTTTCCCGTTCTCCCAACTAAGAAGCGTCGTGATGGAAATATCCAACTGCGTAGCGGCTTGCTGAGCAGTTAGAGCAGCCCGCTCACGTGCTTCTCTATACATTGCAACCATGTTCACCTCCTAATAAGCCCTAGCGATTTCAAAGTAAGCGGAACCGCTTACTCACGAGAAAGATAGTAAGCGGTTCCGCCTAGTCTGTCAACGAATTTTTGTGTACAATAATCGGTGCAGATTACTAGAAAGAGGTCTACTATGAATTCAGACGATGAAGATATCCGCAAGCTCATTGGTTCACGAATAGCAATCGCACGAAAGGCGGCAGGGCTGAATCAAGAAGAGTTAGCCGCTGCCGTTGGTGTTCATAAGCAAACTATTTCGCGCTACGAACGCGGCGTGCTCGTACCAGATGCCAACGAAATATGCGCGATGGTATCCACGCTCAATTGTTCGGCTGACTTCCTTCTTGGTTTTTCAGACACGTTGACCATACGCGGTTAAATAAGCCGTGGAATCTTAGAATGAAAGGCGAAGTGCGGTGAATAGACTTGAAAAGCTTCGGGCAATAAGCCCAAGCGACATTCTTATTTTCGATACCGAAACAACGGGTCTTAATGTCGGCGGCTCGCGCCGTGATGAAATACTGTCACTCGCTGTCATGAATCTTGACGGAGACGTTCTGTTTTGCGATCTATTGAGGCCATCAGAACGCAAAAAGTGGCCGAAAGCAGAAAGCATAAACGGCATATCTCCGTCTATGGTGAAGGACAAGAAGACGATTATAGAAAGGCGCTCGGAAATCGAACCGATTTTCAAGAGCGCTAAGCTATACGTCGCATACAATGCCGATTTCGACCTAGGCTTTCTTAGAGCTTCCGGTTTGGATATACCAGATCGTCAGACGTTTGACGTGATGAAAGAGTTTGCGAAGATACATGGGGCATGGGACGGCACGCATGATGAATGGTCATGGTGCAAGTTAGAAGATTGCGCGGCGTTTTACGGATATCGTAACTTCGAAGCTCACGACGCGCTGAACGACGTTAAGGCAACCGCGCATTGCTTCAATTCGATTCTCGATGATTTTCTTTTCGGTGAGCCGCGCCGCCGACCGAAGCTGGTTAAGGATGAGTTCGGCGATTCGTATTTCGAGTATGGCGACGAAGAGTTTAGAAGCATCGTTTGCAGCGGTTATGCTGCCGCATTGTCCGACACTGGCAAACACACTAACTACGCGCCATCATCTAACGAGCTTCAGCAGCAAGCCAAGGATGAAAAAGACAGTGCAGATAACCAACCGGCCAGAAACCATGCCGTGTCAGATCAGCGGAGCACCAATAAAGCACTGGTGTTAATCGGTTCCGTTTGCGCATTGATTGGTCTTGCAATCACTGTTTTAGGTGCTGCAATCGTCGGTGTTCCAATTGCTATATTGGGCGCTTTGCTTGCCGTAGGTGCAAGGGGAAGGAAATAGAAAACCCTGCGCGGCTTCTTGGCAGTCGGCGCGCAGGGCAAGTGCAAAGAACGAAGCGCATTAGCGCACTCGCTCTAAGGGGTGATTTTAGCATGGTGAAGAACAGAGCAGCCATATACGCGCGCTTCAGCTCGCACAATCAGCGCTCTGAGAGTATCGAGATACAAGTTGAGAACTCGCGCGCATACTGCGAGCGCGAGGGCTTGCAGGTCGTGCGGGAATACTGCGACTATGCGCAGACAGGGCGCAACGTCAACCGCGCTGAGTTCCAGCGCATGATGAACGATGCGAAGCTAGGTCTATTTGATTTTGTGGTGATTTACAAGGTGACGCGCATAATGCGCAACCGCGATGAAATGGCCTTGGCTCGAATCATGCTGCGCAAGGCCGGTGTTGAAATACTGTACGCGGGCGAAGAGATCGCGAGCGGTTCGAGCGGTGTGCTGCAACTCGGCATGCTCGAAGTCCTCGCGGAATGGGAAAGCGCTATCGACAGTGAGCGCATAAGAGACGGAATCCAGAAGAACGCCGCTCGGTGCCTTGCTAACGGGCATTCGCTATACGGTTGGGATATCGTAGACGGTCGTTATAGCGTCAATGAGCGTGAAGCGGCGCTTATGCGCAAGATGAAGAACATGCTGTTTTCCGGCCATTCGGTAGCCGATATCGTGCGGGCGCTCGAAGGTGAGAAGACACGCAATGGAAAGCCCTTCAACCAAGACAAGGTGACTAAGCTTCTGCGAAGGGTGCAGAACGGCGGAACATATAGCTATGCCGGTCATGTGGTAGAAGGTGGGATGCCGGGTCTTTGGCCGCAAGTAGAACAAGACATGATAGAAAGCGTCCTTAACGACAGGCACCGCCCGCGCCGCAAGGTAGATTCGTCTAAAGAGTTTCCGCTTTCCGGCAAACTCTACTGCACGAAATGCGGTATGCCAATGGCGGGAATGAGTGGAACATCCAAGACAGGCAAAGCCTATCACTACTACCGTTGCCGCAAGTGCAGAAGAACAGTGCGCCGTGATCTGATAGAAGATGCCGTAGTAGATATGACGCTGCAAGCCGTTGCGCGCGACGATGTGCGACAGCGGATAGCGCAAGGAATGGCGCTCTACCAATCAGAGCAAGAAGAGACGAAGCCAAAAAGCTACTATCTGAAGAAAGAGCTTAGGCGCATTGATGCGGCGTTCGAACGCATCTGGCAAGCGATAGAAGATGGGATTGCACCACCGGGCGGAAAAGAGCGCACGGACGAACTGAAGTGCCGCAAAGCGGAAATCGAAGCGCAGCTGCGCATAGCAGAGCGCGACGAATCTATGTCGTTTGGCGTTGACGAACTCATGCTGTGGCTCGATGAAATCGCAACGGAACTAACGCCGCTCGATATTCTCAACAAGTTTGTTCGGTTCGCTGAGATTGACGGCAAGAGCAACCGCATACGCGTTTACTTTGCCTTCGATAAGCACGGTGACGGCTTTTCGCCTAACAGCGCGGACAAAGGCGAACACCTCTATGAAGAGAGGTGTTCGCCTAATTCTACGCTGGTGGAGGCGCGGAGAATCGAACTCCGGTCCACGAAAGCCCCCTGATTGGCATCTCCAAGCTCAGTCGCTGGTTTTGTCTCGGACGCTTTGCGCGCAGCGACACGCTCGCGGCGTCCCAACCGGTTCGGTCTTAGCCTGCGCCATACCGATTACGTGCGCAGGAGCATTCCCCTAAAATGACGTCGCGCCGGTGTCGGGGAAATCACCGGGTTGACGCGCCGCTATAAACTAAGCAGCGAGAGCCATAGGCTCAAAAGAAGAGTTGTTGTCAATTCAATTTGACGGTACCCCTGTTTAACGAGGCGAGGAGACCTCGGCTTGCTTCCTCTCTCAGAGCTATCGTGTCGAAACCAGTCGCCCCCGAATGTCGGGAAAGTCTGGATGGCATTGGGCACGAGCACCCAACACCCGTCGACTTTTCAAGGAACACGCGGGGTGAACCCCGCTCGCGGATAGCTATCTTACCACGTTCTAAAGGTAGACAGCTGCTCTATGCACGAGCTGTGAAGACCCTAACGTGCACCACACTTCGCACTTTTGCCACCGAATGCGTCACGTATATTTTCGCCAAGCAAAATTGACCCGTCGAAAGGACCGTTATGGATACCAAGCAGCAACTCGTCAATGCCCTCGCAGGCCTGGGCTCAACCATTACCGAAGCTATGGATGTCATCGAAGGCTTTGTCCCCTGCGGACATCCCGCCCTCACGGTATCCAACGCACTCGTCGCGCTGGACGCTGACGATGATGCGGCTCTCGCCCAGCAGCTTGAGACCGTCGAGGGCTTTATCGACCACGTGAGTGAGAACCGCGGCGTGGCCTCCTACCACGGCATCGAGGTCGAGCTCGCGGGTCCCAAAGCCGATCTGCTCGCAGCAATCCGCGAGGTAGGCGCCCTTATGCAGACCGCAGGCGTCAAGAACACCCAGGTCAACGAGTGGGTCTACCGCAGTCTGGCAGCACTCGACAGCTCCGACGAAAAGGCAGCCGAGCAGCTCGCAGAAAGTCCCGCCATTAAGGCCGAGCTTTTGTAAATAGCAGGCGCGGGCCCCTTGGCGCATCGTCGTCCAAGAGGCCCGCAAACAGTTCGCGTCAACCGATAGCCGCGCCGCCGCGTTCGGCCAAAACAAGAATCGGCATCATTTGGCGCGGGGTCTTTGCTGCAAGATCGGCATGTTCGAGCAGCTTGCGATCGTTGGTCACCAAGTAATCAACCTGCGCGCGCTTGCACGCGGCGAGTACCAAGTTGTCCTCGTAATCGCGATGGAGCGCTAAGTATTTGTCGGCCAGCCAAAGGTCCGACGCATCTGCACCCACGGCCGTGGCGTTTTCGGTCATGTTCCGAACAAACGCCAACGCCGCATCGCCAATTGCACGGGCAGATGCCTCGTCGAGCGCTCCCCCGCTGGCAAGAACGCTACGCTTGAGCTCGTGTTGGACAACGTACAGTACGTCCTTGGCGATATGCACCGGAAAGAACAGCAACGCCCCCGCCTCCGTCGCCTGCCCAATAAACGCACGCGCGGCAAGCGACTCGGCATGGTCAACGCAAAACGAATCAACCCATACGTTGGCGTCCAAATGCAAAAGGCCTGCACCCTGGCGGCTGCGGCGCCGCCAGGGTGCAGGCCATATACTCAATCGGAAACGCTAACGCAGGTACGCCTTTGCGTTGCCCAGGCTGTAGGCGATCGTTGAGCCGTTGTGCAGCAATGACGACGTCTGCGGGGTAATCACGCCGGTAATGCCGAGCGCCAGGAGTGCCGAGTTGGTGAGCATCACCTTAGAGTAGGAGCTCGTCAGACGGTCGATGAGCCCCTGACTCATGCGGCGCAGGCGCACGATCGCTGCAAGATCCGTATCGGTCAGGATGATATCGGCGACCTCCTTGGCAATGTCGCTTCCGCCACCCATTGCCAGCCCCACGTCGGCCAAACCGAGCGCCGGCGAATCGTTGACGCCGTCGCCCACCATGACAACGTGGCGCCCCTCGCACTTAATCTGCTCAACGTAGGCGTACTTGTCCTCGGGCAAGCAGCTCGGCCTTAAACTCGTCGACGCCCGCCTCTCGCGCAATGCGCTCGGCCGTGCGCTCGGAGTCGCCCGTGAGCATAACAACATGCTTGACGCCCAGCGCATGCAGGTCGGCGATGGCCTCGCGGACCCCGGGCTTGAGCGGGTCCTCGATGCCGAGCACGCCCACGACCGTGCCGTCGACCGCCAGGTACAGCGGCGACAGGCCCTGCATCTGGGGCTCGATGAGCTCCTTGATGTCGGATTCGAGCTGTGCGCCCTCGTCCTCAAATACAAAATGCGCCGAACCGATGATGGCACGACGCCCTTCGATGGACGAAGCGATGCCGTGCGCCACGATGTACTCGACGGCGGCATGGCGCTCGCGATGCTCGAACCCACGCTCTCGGGCGGCGTTGACCACAGCGCGTGCCACCGGATGCGGGAAATGCTCCTCCAAGCAAGCGGAAAGGCGCAGGACCTCGTCCTCGCTCCAGCCATCGGTGGTGAGCACGCAGGCAAGACGCGGCCGCGCTTCGGTAAGCGTGCCGGTCTTATCAAACACAATGGTGTTGGCCTTGGCAAACGACTCAAAGTACTTCGCGCCCTTGACCATGACGCCCATCTTGGCAGCATCGCTCATGGCAGTCATGACGGCGACGGAACCCGTGAGCTTGAGTGCGCACGAGTAGTCGACCATCAGCGCCGCTGAGGTCTTGATGAGGCTGCGGGTAGTAAGCGCAACCAGGCCCGCGAGCAGGAAGTTCCACGGGACGATCTTGTTGGCAAGGTCCTCCATATGCGACTGGCCCTCGGACTTGAGCGAGTCGGCCGTCTGCACGAGCGAGACAATCGAACGCAACTTGGTCTGAGCCGTGTTAGCGCGCACGCGCACCAAGATGCTGCCGTCTTCCACGACGGTTCCGGCGAACACGTCGTCGCCCACGCTGCGTTCGACGGCCAGCGGCTCGCCGGTCAGGGTCGCTTGGTTGACCATAGCGCTCCCCTGCTCAACAACACCGTCGATGCAAATGGACATGCCAGTGCGCACGGCAATCAAATCGCCGGGCTCAAGCTCGGTGGCGGCAACGCTTACTTCGGTGTCACCGGCCACTTTTTGCGCCTTATCGGGCACGTCGAGCAGCGAGTTGATGAGCTCGTTTTCGCTCATGGCGCGGGTGTAGTCCTCGAGCAGCTCGCCCACGTTGAGCAGGAACATCGTCTGGCCCGCGGTGTCGACATCACGTTTGACGAACGAAATGCCGATTGCCGAAGCGTCGAGCACGGGAACGGTCAGGCGCGGCTGCGCGAGCTCACGGAGGGCGGCGCGCAAAAAGGTCATGTAACCGGCCACGACAAACACCGCACGCAGGGGCGTGGGCAAGAACCAGCGACGTGCGTAATGGGCACCGACGAGTGTCGCCAGGTCCATAACGAGTTTGTGCTTACGTGGCTCAAGCTGCATCACGTAACCCGTCTTTGCGTCGGCAATGGCCTGAGCGTCGAGCGCACCGACGGCGGCCAGCACGGCATCGCGGCGCGGCTCGTCGTATTCGAGCGCCATCTGGCCGATGCGGCCGTAGACGCGCACCTTGCGCACACCATCGATTTCACCGCTGAGCTTTAGAAGCGCATCGAGATCGCTCTCTGGCACAGGACCCGCCAACTGGAGGCGGGTCCTGCCGGGGATCTCGCTGATAATCGAGAATCTCATAGTTTGTGCCTGGGAGCGCTACTCGGCTACGTTGTCCGCGGCGGCCTCGCTCTGGGTGATGTAGGCCGCCTCGGCAACCATGTCGTCGACATTAGCCTTGGCCTGCTCGACCATGTCCTGGTTAGCAGTTCTTGATGCGCATGCCGCACGCGATGCCCTGCACGCAGGCATTCTTTACCGGAGCGCTGGCGAGCAGCTTGATGCCGGCCGTGCCAAGCAGAAAACCGCCACCGACAAGCAGGGTATTGAACGTCGACTTCTTCATGTTGCTTCTCCCTTTTGCCGCATTGGACGCGGCACGGTGCCTCAGCACCAGAGTAAACAAGTGTGCTCGAGCACACTTTTGGAAAATAGTTTAGTTTATCTAACTATTAAGTTCAACAAAGGTTAACTTTTTGGAAATCTTGGGACGCGATGTAACCAAGGGGACCGTCCCTGCGCCACATCCACAAAAAATGAGGGCGCCATCGGCACCCTCATTCACCAAATTCCATTCAGCCTACCTGACCCGAACGGCCGAGTCGTCTGGCCGTGGAAGCCCCGAGTCGCCGGGGTGTTTGCTCCAAATGAGTTCCGCATGCAAAGAAGGCCACTAAATGTGGCCTTCGTCTTGCATAGGACTGTTTGAAATTTGGAGGAAATACCCCGGCGACTCGGGGCTTCCACGGCCTCGCAGCTACGAGAGCGACGTTCTCAGCAACTCGTTGAAGAGCTTCGGGTTGCCCTTGCCGCGGCTCGCCTTCATGCACTGGCCCACCAAAAAGCCGATAACCTTCTGGTTGCCGTCACGATACTGCTGCGCCTGATCGGCACAGTTTGCCAGCACCTCGTCCACAATCGGCTGCAGCGCGCCGGCGTCGCTCACCTGACGCATACCACGCTCGTCGACGATCTTGTTGGGATCGTCGCCGGTCTGGGCCATGGCCTCAAAAACCTCGTGAGCCTGGTTGGAGCTGATGGCATCGGTCGCCAGTAGCTTGGCGAGTGCCGCCACCTGAGCCGGCGCGATACCGGACTCGGCGAGCGACACGCCTACGCCCTTAAGGTAGGCGATCATCTCGTTGACCAGCAGGTTTGCGACCGTCTGGGCCTCCTTGCCGGCCATACCGGCAGCGGCGGCCTCAAAGAAGTCGGCAAACTCCGGGTCGCCGGCGATCTGCTCGGCGTCGGCCGCCTTAATGCCAAAGTCGGCCTCAAAGCGGGCGCACTTGGCATCGGGCAGCTCGGGGATCTCACCACGGCAGCGGTCGATGAACTCATCGTCCAGATCGAACGGCGCCAGGTCGGGATCGGGGAACAGACGATAGTCGTCGGCCGTCTCCTTGACGCGCATGACCACGGTGCGCTTGCGGCTGGGCTCCCAGTGGCGGGTCTCCTGATAGATGATGCCGCCCTCCTCGAGCACCTCGGCCTGGCGGCAAATCTCGTAGGCAAGGCCGTCATGCAGGCTCTTAAACGAGTTGAGGTTCTTGAGCTCGGTCTTGGTGCCCAGCTTGGTCTCGCCGCGCCGGCGCAGGCTCACGTTGCCGTCGCAACGCATGGAACCCTTCTCCATGGAGCAGTCGGAAATGCCCAGCGTCACAAAAATGCGACGGAGCTTTTCCATAAACAGGCGAGCCTCCTCGGGCGTGCGCAGGTCGGGCTCGGTGACGAGCTCAATCAGCGGCGTGCCGCAGCGGTTGTAGTCGACGAGCGACTCGGCAGCGGCGGTAATGCGGCCCTCGGCGCCGCCCACGTGGACCATCTTGGCGGCGTCCTCCTCCATGTGGATGCGCAGAATGCGAATGGACACCGTGTAGGAACCGTCCTCGCGACGCTCGGGCATCTGCAGGTTGGACGCATCGTAGCTGGCCAGGTGACCGGCGCGCTGGTTACCCTCGCGCATGGTCGACGTCATGGACGTGGACAGGCCCTCGGCGTTGGCCGAGGCGCTCGCCAGACTCTGGGCCTCGGCCTCACCAAACGCGCAGTCGGGGCGCTCGGCGGCACCGCGACCGGTCACATCCAGATCCAGGTGACCGTACATGGCAAAAGCGACCGGACCCTGCGTGGTCTGGAAGTTCTTGGCCATATCGGGATAGAAGTAATGCTTGCGGTAGAACATCGAGTGGCGCTGGATCTCGCAGTTGGTGGCCAGACCCGCCTTGACGATGCTCTCGATGGCGCGCTTGTTGGGCACCGGCAGGGCGCCGGGCAGGCCCAGGCACACCGGGCACACGTTGGCGTTGGGCTCGTCATCGTGGCTGAGCTTGCAGTTGCAGAACATCTTGGTATCGAGTGCGGTGAGCTCGGTATGGATCTCCAGGCCGATCACGGCCTCCCAATCCTGCAGGACCTCGGAAAGCTCCTTCATTACAGCTCGCCTCCCTTCCCGGCAAAATCGGGCGCGACGGAAAGCGCGGGCGCATCCGTGGCGGTATCGGCAAAGCCGCGCTCCAGGGCGCGGGCAAACGTGAGCAGCTGACGGTCCTTAAAGGCCGGGCCCACCAGCTGGGCAGAAACGGGCAGCTGAGTGTCCTCGCCCAGGCCCAGCGGCACCGAGATACCACCGTTGCCGCAAATGTTGAGCGAGATGGTGTACAGGTCGGAGAGGTACATCTGCGTGGGGTCGCTGATCTCGCCAAACTTAAAGGCTGTGCGCGGCGAGGCGGGCATGAGGATGGTGTCCACCTTGGCATACGCGGCGTCGTAGTCCTGCGTGATGAGTGTGCGGGCCTTTTGCGCAGCGTAGTAGTACTTGTCGTACACGCCCGAGCTCAGCAGGTAGGCGCCGAGCATCTGACGGCGCTTGGCCTCGGCGCCAAAGCCGTGGGCGCGCGAGAGCGAACTCTGGTCGGACAGGTTGGCGCAGCCCTCCTCCTGATAGCCGTAGCGAATGCCGTCGAAACGTGCCAGGTTGGAAAACGCCTCGGCCGGGCCGATGACGTAGTAGGAGGCGATGGCGGCGTCCAGGTGCGGCAGGTCGACCTCGACCAGCTCGGCACCCTGGTTCTGCAGCTCCTGGGCGGCGCGCTGAACAGCGGCCTTGACCTCGGGCGTCAGGCCCTCGGCCTCCATAAACGCGGGAATGATGCCCACGCGCTTGCCCTCGATACTGTCGTTGAGATGCTCGGTAAAGTCGACGGCGCAATCCTGGCTGGTGCAGTCGTACGGATCGTGGCCCGCGCCGGTAAGCGCGTTCATGGCCAGCGCGACATCCTCGACCGTGCGGCCAAAGGGGCCCACCTGGTCGAGCGACGAGCCAAAGGCAACCACGCCGTAACGACTCACGGCGCCATACGTGGGCTTAAAGCCCACCACGCCGCACAGCGACGCCGGCTGGCGAATGGAGCCGCCGGTATCCGAGCCCAGCGAGAGCGCAACCTCGCCCGCGGCGACGGCGGCAGCGGAGCCGCCCGAGGAGCCGCCGGGCACGCGCTCGGTATCCCAGGGGTTGTTGGTGCGATGGAACGCCGAGCTCTCGGTGGAACTACCAAAGGCAAACTCGTCCATATTGGCCTTGCCCATGGGCAGGCAGCCGGCATCGAGCATGCGCTGGACGCAGGTGGCGGTGTAGACGCTCTGGTAGTCCCCGAGCATGCGGGAAGCGCAGGTGGTGCGCGTGCCCACGAGGTTCATGTTGTCCTTGATGGCCAGCGGCACGCCCGCGAGCGGGGGCAGCGGCTTGCCTGCGGCACGGTCGGCATCCACGCGCGCGGCGGCCTCGAGCGCGAGCTCGGGCGCCACCTGCAGGAATGCCTGGACCCCGCCCTCGCGCGCCTCGATGGCGGCAAGGGAAGCCTGGGCCACCTCGGTAGCGGTAAAGTCGCCGGCGGCAACGCCCGCGGCGATCTGGGCGGCGGTAAGGGAATCGAAGCTTATCGCCATTACTCGCTCTCCCCCTCTCCCAAAATGGACGGCACGCGGAAGTAGCGGTCGCGCGCGCTGCCGGCGTTTTCGAGCGCAACGTCGAGTGGCAGGTCGCGCTCGGGCTCGCGCAGGTCATCGCCCATCACGTTGGACAAGCCTCCGATAGGATGGAACGTGGGCTCCACGTCGGGCAAGTCATATTGCAAGACGGGCTCGAGCATCTGGACGGCGTCGTTCATGTAGGACGTCATCTGGGTGAGCTCGTCATCGGTCAGTGCGATCTTTGCGTACTCGGCGATGCCGCACACGTCTTTCTCGCTGAGTGCCATAGGCGCTCCCTTCCGCATAACAGATAAACCGCTCTAGTATACAAGGCAAGGCCGCTTGGAGCAGGTGCTTTACCCAAATGCAGCGAAAACGTAACGAGGGCGGCGGTTGGCAGGCGACGGGTTGGCGGTTCTGCAGCGAAAACGCACCGTCCATAGCGAAAACCGTCTCGCCCACAACGAAAAGCATCCCGCCCGCAACGAGAACCGTCGCGCCCGCAACGAAAACCATCACAACATTCGACGCTTATCGTCAAAATCGAGATTTTCATCGAATGTTGTGATGGTTTGGATGTCCCGACCACCATAAAGGTGCCTGTCCCCTTTGTGGTGGTTCTGGAGAATGTCTTATGCCGAGGCCTTGGTCTTGCGACGTTTGCGGACCGCGTGGATCACGATGTCCAGCAGCAACAGCACAATGGCCACGACCACGATGAGCACGGCAAACTCGCGCTTGCCCCAGTGGCGGCCGGCCAGCGACTTTTGCTTGTCGACGTCCTTCTTGTTGTACTTGGTGCGCACGCAATGCACCAGCAGGCGATGATCGTTCACGCCGTAGGGTGTGCAGGTGACGAGCGTCACCTTGTCGGCGCCGGGCTCGATGGTCAGCGACTCCATCTCCTCGGGCAGCACGACCTCGGAGTCCACCATCTTGTAGGCGAGCGTCTTGTACATGGTGTGCAGCAGCACCAGGTCGCCGGGCTCCAGCGAGTGGATGTCGTCGAACATGCTCAGGTTGCGCATGCCCGAGTGCGCGGTGAGCACGCAATGCGTCGAGGTGCCGCCCACCGGCAGGCTCGTGCCCTCCAGGTGGCCGACGCCCGCCATGAGGACCTCCTCGCTCGTGCCGTGGTAGATGGGCATGCTCACGTCGATTGAGGGGATATCGACCCAGCTCATCATGGGGTCGCGGTCAAAGATAAGTTGCTGAGTGTAAGGCTCGATCTGGTCGGCGGGAAGCTCGGTGGCTTCGCCCGCCAGTTGCTCGTTATAGGAGCGCGCCTGCAGCAGGATGCGCTCGCGCTCCTCGGCAGACAGCGCGTCCACGGTGCTGGACACCGTGCTAATCTGGTTGAACACGCCCGAGGCTTCGAGCCGGTCCAAGATCCACGGCCAGGTCATAAGGCCCACGCCAATAAGGATGATGACGATGGTGATGAGCCGGTCGGCCCAGCGCGGCAGCCGCTTGCGACGGCGCTTAGGCTTTGGTTGAGGTTTGGGCTGAGGGCTTGAGCCGCCGTTGGCCGCGGCGTTATTGCTCTTCATGTGTTTGGCGCCCTGCACCATCACCGGTCACTCCTTTACAACTCAAGTTGTCTAAACAAATAATAGCCGAATAGCGAGCTTCCGCGCCGGACAACGCAGCCTGGCAGCATCGCGCAGCGCGAGTATGGGCCCGCATTTGCGTTTTCAAAATGTCCCGAATCGGCGGGGCGATTCGGGATACAATGTCAATAGAAAACGACGCATCCCGCGTAAGTGTACGAGAGCGCGGGCGGCCTAGTTTTCTGGTTTTGTTAAATGCCCGGGCCTCTAACCCCGGGCATTCTTATTTGCGCTTTCGGCGCAAATGCCGTCCACCGTCCGCACCGCGCGTGCGCCTACGGACCTTAAACCGAACCTCATACGAGTCAAGAAACGCGATGACGAACGTGCCCGCATCGGACGATGGAGGCTGGCTGCGTTATCCCAAAGAACGGGGCAGACTCCATTGCGGAGTCTGCCCCGAAAAGAGAATGGCAAAGCAAGAACGTGGATGGACGAGAAAAGTGTCCGCAAGTCTCATGGCCATCACATCCCACCTGCCAAAGGGATGGGTGAGTGAGCGCTACTCCTGCTCGGACTCCTCAGCCTGCTTACGGCTACGAATGAGATGCGCCACGCCAATGCACAGCACCGCGCCGCCAGCGATCCAAGTGAAGGTCACGCCATTGAGACCGGTCAGTGGGAGACCGGAGCCCTGCTTGTTTTTGACAATCAAAGCAGCAGTACCGTTGTCCGTGTTGGTCGTGTCAACCTCGACCAAATTGGAACCCGCGGTGCTCGTCTTGACCGTGAGCTTGTTTTCTTCCACGCCCTCTGCTTTGTCGAGGCCAGTGGCTTTGATGGTGAAGGTGAAATCGGGGATGGTGTTGTAGCCGGCGAGCGTATGGGTTTCCTTGACGGTGTAGGTGCCGGCATCGAGGCCCTTGACGTTAATCTCGCCGGAGTCGGTGGTCGTGAACTGATAAGGCTCCTTATCGAGGGAGCCATTATCCTGGACATACATGCCCTTGGATGTAGTATCGTCGGGATTAGTGGCACAGATGGTGAACTTTACGCCGGCAAGTGCCTTATCCTCATCAGTCGCGTCCTTCTTGACGAGCTTGAGCGCATAGGTGTAGTTGCGCACGGTGTCGGACAGAGACTCACCCTTGGTATCGTGGCCAGGGTTGTTGGAGTAGATGAGCTTGACGGTGTTGGAGTTACCCGTGCCACCGACAACGACATGCTGGAATTTATTCGGGTCGAGCTTGGCGCTGTACCTGACAACGACCCTTGTGTTCTCGTCAACAGTGACACCGGCCGCCCCGGCGGCAGCCTTAAGATTCTCAAACTTTACGCTCAAGAACGTCTTGCCATTTGAATCGGGTTTAGACACGGTCACAGAAGTAGGCTTGATAGGAGTCTTACCAATCATGACCTTGACAGAGGACTTATCAACAGTCAAACCGGCAGACAGCTCATCGTAGAACTCATAATAGTAGTAGCCGAACGTGTCGACATTGCTTGCAACCGTGCCGGTCAGCTTGTACTGAACGGTCTGACCCATCTGGGAGTCCGCCTTGTCCTGCCACCCGACGTCCTTAGCATCGTCCTTGATCTGCTTCGTCACGGTCGGGATGCTCGTCTTCTCGGTAACGCTCACTGCGTCGCCGCCCACGACCGCAAAGATCGGCGAGGTACCGGTCTGCTTCTCTTTCATATTGAGCGAGTCGGTATCGGTCATGAACAGGTAGTAGCCGGCGCTCGTAGTGGTGAAAGTGCAACCGGCAGCAAAGGGATTGCCCGTAGCGGTAACACGCTTCTCTACAGCCAAGGCAATCTTGTTAAGGATGCTGCCCTGCGGCAAACTCGTGGTATCAGTGGTATTAGTGATCTTGGAAAGGTAGTCGGCAACATCAGAAGCGGACGATTTTTTGGTAATTCCAGGGGCGTTATTTTTAACAAGCTCGTCCAGGACCGCATCCTTTGCGTCATCACTCGCCCACTTAACGTTGGACGTAACCTTACCGGACGTTCCGTCCATAACGTCAGCAGTAAAAATCTGATACGCCTTGAACGAAGTGGGGCCATTGTCCGCGTCCTGGTTAATCGTGAGCGAATAGCTGGGGGCGGCACCCTCCTCAGAAAACGCCATGGTCACCGGGGCCATGACGCCGCCGAAGCTCAACGCTGCTGTGAGGCCGGCGGTTACTGCCAGGCGTGCGATGCTCTTGTTCATGCTCATCCTCTTTTCATCCGTTTTCCGGTTGGTTCTCATTCAATCGGTCATCATCTGTCTGTTTCTAAGCATCTGCTTTGTTACGTCTCACCCCGCTCTTTGTGGGGCTGCCAGCTAATCTTTATGGCTGCCACATCCCCGCTTGACCAGGAGCGCGACCGCGATGAGCGCGGCTCCGACAACCGCAACGGCGGCCGCGGTGAACATTGCCGTATCGCCAGTCGAGGGCATAAAGCCTCCGGCGAAGATGCTAGGGGGCGTGCCGGCGGGCGTGTTGATGAGCGACGCCTCCAGGCTGCCCGTCGACCCGTCCGCGCTGTCGGCGCGCAGGGGCGACTCGGCCGTGATGGTGAGTTTGGGCTTGGCGGCGGCCACCTGGTCGACGTCCAGGCCCTCGGCCTTGATCCTCACGGAGCGCGTGCCCTTAAAGGCGGTGTAGCCCTTGGGCGCCTTGAGCTCGCGGACCTCCAGCTTGCCCGAGTCCACTCCCGAGACGGTCACGCGGCCGTCCTCGCCCGTGGTGACGGTGGCCTTGCCCTCCGCATCCCACGTACCGTCGGCCGCTAGCGTACGACCGCGGTCGTCGGCGATGCTCAGGACCGCTCCGGGCAGCGGCTTGTCGCCGTCGCTGCCGCGCTTGGTGAGCGCGAGATCCCAGGTGTAGGCGCACGCGTCATCGCTCGGCGTGCGGGTGAAGCCGGCGTCGCCGAACTGGTCAGCAAAGGGAGAGCGCGGGTAGCGCAGGTAGACCTCGTTGGGGTTGCCCTTCGCGATGCCGTGGCTGCATGCGCCGTTGAGCGGCGCATTGTAGACGGCGACCACGCGGGCGCCCGCGGTGAAGGCGTCGGTCCCGCCGAGCGCGGCGATCATCTCGGAGGTCGTGCGGATACGGTCGCTCTCTTTGAGCCTGAGTTCCCGCGCGCCCGAAATGCGGCTTTCTCCGTCGGCAAAGGCGCACAGGAGCGCGATGAGCGGCAGTTCGTCTATCATGGCGGGGATTTCTTCGGCCGTCAGGGCAATGCCGCGCAAGGGAGATTTTTCGACGAGGATATCCGCCGTTTCCTCTCCGCCCGAAAGCCGTCTGTTCAACGCGGTATATTTTACGCCGAGTTTGTCGAAAGCCCGCAGAATCCCCGTTCGGGTGGGATTGAGCCCCACGTTTTTGGAGAGCGTTTTCCCCTTCAAAGCGCCGAGGGCCATAAAATACGCGGCGGAGGAAATGTCGGCGGGAACACAGACGTCGGCGGCCTTCAAACGGCTCTTTTTCACGCG
>OMGY01000557.1_pt1 | contig 42297 bp, 31 predicted proteins | sample 1674461 | NCBI WGS metagenome assembly OMGY01 (sample SAMN05578579, study PRJEB25193) | human gut metagenome | biome: Human Microbiome; feature: human-associated habitat; material: feces | host: Homo sapiens | place: USA:Birmingham | reverse complement strand
TTAAGGGCGTTGCCCTTAAAACCCATGAGGGACTCCGTCCCTCAACCCTGCAAGCCTTTAAAAAGGCTTGACCTAAACTTTAATTGTCTTGATAAAGAAATGTATGGGCAAAATAATTAAACTCTCAAAACTCATACTAAGCAAAAAGCTGACAGTTTTTCGCTGTCAGCTTTTTCTATGGCATTTATTCGATTTTAGTTTGCTGTATAGGTCTTGCCTGATTCAAGAGGTAAGCCTGCTTCGTTTTGGGCTGGATACTGATTTTTTCCGTCTGTGAATATAATCAGCGGATTCTTCCAATTCTTAGTAAAGGTATAGCTATACTTTGAATTGCCCTCGTCCTTGCAAGCTGTTCCAGGCCATGAGGCTACTTGGTCGCCACCGTCATAGACATAAGCATAGACTGTATTTCCCCAGCTTGATGGCTTTGTGAAATAAACTGTTATGCCCTCTGCATTTGTATCTGTATCAGCAGTTCCTGCTGTTCCTGTATCTGTTTTAGTTGATGCAGAATCTGTTGTATAGGTCTTTTCAGGCTCTACCAACATACCAGGCTCATTTGCCGCTGGAACTTGGTTTGTACCATCTGAGAATATGATAAGTGCATTATCCCAAGCCTCAGTAAATGTATAGCTGTATTTAGAATCGCCCTCGTCCTTTAATTCAACGCCAGGCCATGCAGCAGCTTCCTTAACCTTGCTTCCTCTCTCGTCATAGATATAGGCATAAACCTTGTTGCCCCAGTTTGATGGCTTTGTGAAGTAAACCTTTGTGCCATTCTTAACGCTTCTATTCTCTTGAACTGTAAAGTAGTAGGACATAACTGTTGCACCGTTGCCAGCTGATGTATTAGCCTTAAGTGTAATCTTAACGGCTGTACCTGCCTTAGCGTCCTTGCCGATTTCGAGCTTATCGCCGTTATTGTAGCTTGTTTCTGTTCCGCCATCAATAGAATATGTTGCTGATGCGGCGTTTTCTGATTTAAGTGTTACAGTTTCGGTCGAACCTGCTGTGAAAACGAAATTATCTGCATCGAGTGATACCGATGCAATGCTTGGAACTTCAATATAGCCATCATTATAGAGAACGATTACTGCACCGGCCTTGAGTGTACCTGTAAGAACTCCGCCAGAAACTGTATATTGTGTTGTTCCGTCTGCTCTGTCTGTATATGTACCATCTGCAAGAGAGGTCTTGACATTAAGCTTATAATCCTCATCACTGCCATTTATAACAACTGCACCCTTTGTGCCTCTTTCAATAAGGAGAACCTTATTTGTATCGTCAGGATTGAGAAGCTTTTCGTCCTGACCGACCATAGCATTTCTAAATCTGTTTACAGCAACAACGGTTGCATCTTTATAGAAAGGATTTCCAGCTGCACCGATTCTATTCATTGTACCCCACATATTGTCTGCTGTCGCACCGTAAGGTCTGTCATAGAAAAGTGGTATACCGCTCTTTCTTGCACAAATAATTGCCCACGCCCTGATAACTTCGTTATCATCTACTGTCTTATAAGAGCTGTCGCTGCAGTAGTTATCGTGAGATTCTACCCATGTTACAGCAGTAGGATTATCTACATCAATTTGCAAATCTTCCATTTTTGAAGCAAGAAGATTACCAGAATTTATAGATGAACGGATTGTCGCACCATATGCACTTGCTGTTGTAGCACCAATTACCTTTTGATATTCGTCTATTCTTTCGTTATCTCCTTGAAGAACTTCGCCATAGTTAAAGATTTTATCTGCGTTAGTAACCTCTGAGATAACACGGGGCCAGAAATTATTTTCTGTTGCCTTGCTGTCCTTAGGGTCATCAGGAAGTCCGATATGCTTTGCTGTATCATATCTGAAACCGTCTGCACCACAAGCAATGCAATCATTAAGATACTTTATAAAGTAATCCTGAAAATTCTTGTTTTCAGTATTTACATCAGGAAGTCCACCCATCTGACCTGTTGTACACTCAAAGCGGTCGCCCCACTTTGTAATTTCCTTAAAGCCATTTGCGTGATAAAGATTTTCCTTGCCACCAACAGCATCAAGAAGATTTTTATTTACTTGGTCGACTTGAGTTGTTGTGTGGTTAGGCACTACATCGACGATAACCTTAATGCCATACTTATGAGCCTCATCACACATAGCCTTAAATTCATCTTTTGTGCCAAGCTGATAGTTACCGATTGTCCAGTCTGTTGGCTGATAATGATAATACCATTTGCCATCACCGCTTATCTGCATACCACCATCTGCACCTACAAAACACTCATTAATTGGTGAGGTTTGAATTGTAGAATAGCCTGCATAAGCTATATCCTGCATATTCTCCTTGACAGTATTAAATGACCAGCACCAAGCGTGGAGAATAGCACCATCTTTTATGCTATCTGTCAAGCCGTAATTAACGCTTACTTTTTCTGTACTACTTTCTGTTACTGATTGTGTTGTGCCTGTGTTAGACTCATTATTATCAGTATTACCTTTACAGCCAACCGCTGAAACTACAAGCATTGCCACAAGAATTAACGCAATACTCGATTTTAAAAAGCTTTTCTTTTTCATATTAACCTCCTATAAACTTTTGAAATAGTTTTATAGTAATTATGGCATATTTTTAAGTGAAATTCAATACCATACAACTTTGCAGTTTAAAAAATATAGCAGAATTAACAGTAAAAATATATAAATAAGGAGTAGTCATATTTCTGACTACTCCTATTAAGCTTATTTTTCTACAAAATCAGAGATAGTTGCTTCACTATTTTCAATATCCTTCTCAATCAAACCAAGAATATACTGCTTAATAGTAATATCTTCCATTACAGTTTTAATCTTAATCTTTTTATACAGCTCACTATCAATTTTAAAATTTATAGCTTTCTCCATAATCAACCATCCTTTAATAAGTATATTTAAAATAATATATAACCAATAATCTAATAAGTTACATATGTAATTTTCTACAATTCAATGTAACTACATTTCTCAAAATGAGTTTTAAACATAGTTAAAAAGTGTTTGTTTTACTACAAATTGTAATACATTTTTACGATTTTGTCAACTGTATTTTTTACATTTTTAATGCTTTAAGTATACTAAGCTTTTTGTAACATATATTATTTAATCTAAAAATCTTACAATTTGTATTGGAGGTGATAGTAATGGCAGAAAGCAAGCTGACAATTAAAAAACGCAATCCATTAAAGGGTGAGGACGGAAGCAAGGTTATTTCAGTTCGCATAAAAGATGAAACCATACATCGTCTTGACGAGCTTGCAAAAGAAACAAATCGCTCCAGAAATGAAATCATTGGAATTTTGCTTGAGTTTGGGCTTGATAATGTCGAGGTTGAATAATACAACCATATATTATAAAAAAGGAACGGTTCTAATCTGTTCCTTTTTGTTTGAAGTTTATGTGTCTATAAATCAATATAGCTAAAGAACATATAATCAAAATTATGCTTATCCATTGAGATGTAGATATTCCAAAGAGAAAACCTCTTATTTCATCGCCTCGGAAAAATTCCGTCGTCATTCTTAATGCTCCATACATAAGAAGATATAGCAGAAAAAGAGTTCCCTTTCTAAGCTTCTTATATGAAAGAAATAGCAATATCGCAAATATTATTAAATCTCCTGCACTTTCAACAAGCTGTATAGGCAATCTTGTTACACCATTAGCCTCTGGGATATTCGGATTATTATAAACAACGCCCCAGCTGCTCTCTATTCCATAGCAACAGCCACCCAAAAAGCAGCCCACTCTACCAAATGCGTGAAATAGTGGTATCGCAGGGGCATATATATCTGCATAAAACATTGTATCAAGCTTTTGCTTTTTGCAATAAATAGTGCCAAGAATAATTCCGCCTATAAGTCCGCCATAAAATACCATTCCGCCCCAAATATCGGTAGTATAAAACCAAAAATTTTCCCATGAGCTGAAAACTTTGTCAAGGTGCATTATACACCACCACAGCTTGTCTAAATGCGTTATTCCATAGAGAATATGAGCTCCTATAAACGCACCTATAAAAGCTACTGCCGGTATATTTATAAGCTGTGTGCGGTCTATATCTTTTCTCCGTCTTACCCTAAGCCATATATATATAACAGCTAAGGCTATTCCAAAAATAGCTGATATGCCATAGCTTGGAATATTCATTCCAAAAATGTTTATTGTAGGAAGCATAACTTAAAAACCTCTTAAAAAAGAAGCGAAGCGTTCATGAATAAGAACGCTTCACTTTGATTTTAATTTAGATTAATATAAATCCTTGTGTCATTTACAAACGAATATCCGCTTATCCTTACCATTTATAGTTATAAGAAACATAAGGAGCAGAATTTACTGCACTAAAAGCTGATATTGTGCATATAAGGCAACCAGCACCGCAAACAACTGCGATAATAGAGCATACAAGACCTGTTATTGCAAGGCCATTTTGCTTTAGGCCTACTTGTTTACTCTTATTGCCTGACATAATGGCAAGAACTATACCTACAATACCAAGAACCGCACCAACGCCCCAGCACCAGCCTGTGCAAAGTCCAATAATACCAAGAACCATAGAAGCTATACCCATACCCCTACCTGGGTCTTCTGGAGCTGGATATTGTGGCTGTGGCTGATACTGTGGCTGTTGATATGGTGGCTGCTGATAAGACTGCTGTGGATACTGTTGGTACTGTGGTTGCTGATATTGCTGAGGGTTTTGCTGATTTTGTGGGTCTTGTGGATAATTATTCATAATAATAACTCCTCAATATTATATTTATATATATAACAATAGCACAATTTATCTATTTTTGTCAACTCTATTTTTAAATTTATTCTTTTTTATATGATACATAAAAAGAACGGCTTCAAGCCGTCCCTTTGATTGATTATTTATCTTTTTCAAGCTCTAATAGCAAACGATTTATTCTATCCATATCAACACCATCTGTTGTTGGTGTATATGAAGACTTACTTGGCTCTGGAATGGTTTCACTTGTTATATCAGGATTGCTGTCTGTTAATGTAATATCATCTGCTATATGATTTCCTGTAACAATAGGCTCAGGCTCTGGTTGTATCTCCTCAACCTCTTGCTGTGGTTCTGCCTCTGCCGGAGTTTGTTTTTCTTCCTGTTCAAAATTACTTTGAAGTATGCTGTGAAGTGCATCTGCGTGAGATGCAACCTCTGGTTCTTCTTGCTTAGGCTCTATACTTGCAGCAGGCTCAGAAAGAATTGTTTCTCTGCGAATATGTGGTGCAGACTTTCCGAAAGAAGCTATATCCTCAAAGGAGCTATAAGCTGGCTCTTCCTGGGCATCAGATTTTTCATCAAGCTCTGCCTTTTCTGCTTCTTCAAGCTCCTCAGCTTGCTTATGAAGGTACTGATTACCAGCCTTGCTTGTAATCTCTGCAAGAAGTGAAATTGTATAAAAGCAAAGCATTATGTCTGAAATCTCCATAATCAGCTTATCATTTATCTTAAACTCACCCGAAAGAACAGCAGAAACTATAATGTCAGCTCCATATGCAAGGCAAGCACAAATCATTGGTACACCAAAGAAAAACAGAGATTTTATACAGCTTTTCTTCAAACCTGCAAACATAACTGCGTGATAATATATAAATAATGCTGCAAGAGCAACTGCAACTATATCAAACATCTCTGAGCTTTGAACAGAAACCTTTGTATAATCAAAGAAAAGATTTATAAGTCTTAGTGCGAACATTACTGGAACTATAACTGTAAGTAATGGCTTGGTCTTTAAGAAATTTTTGCCAACAAGTGATGAAACTGATTCCATAAGGAACACTCCACCAGCCAAAATCTCAAAAAGATTTGTTATGATATAGAAAAGTGCATTAGTATCTTCTGGAATATTTGAGATTGACATAAATCCAAGTATGCCATTAGTAATAAAGCAAATTGAAATCAGCAAGCCAAAAAAACCCGCAAAGAAATTCTTACCAATATCATAATTTTGCGGAGTTTCTCTATCGAGAAGGGTAAGAATTGCTCCTATGATAAAGCCTGAAGCTATCAAGCCAAAAATAACTATCGAATACATAGACTTATCAAGAAAAAACTCTCCACCAGTATTAATAACAACAGAACGCCATACACCTAAACCAAGAGATGCGACCGCCGTTATTATAAGGACAATCCAATTATATTTAATTTTCATTCAATTAGCACTCCTTTTTAAATTTGTACGGTAAATGCACCAGTGATATTCTTATATTTTATACCAAACCGCCGATAATTGCAATGTTACACACAACAAAAAAAGGATTTTTTACTAATTGTTTAAATTTAATATCATAATATTAGTCTGCTGTACGCTCATCAAGAGGAACATAGCCTGTAGGTTTAACCATAGAACGATATGCTGGACGAATAATTCTTCCACCATATGTAATCTCCTCAATTCTATGAGCGCACCAGCCCGCAATCCTCGAAACAGCAAAGAGTGGAGTAAAGAGGTCGCTTTCAATCCCCAGCATATCATATACAAAGCCGGAATAGAAATCGACATTTGCACAGATAACCTTCTTACTGCCCTTTACATTTTCAAAAACACTTGGAACGAGCTTTTCTACTCTCTTATAGAACTCATAAATATCAGTCATACCCTTTTCTGCAGAAAGCTTTTTAGCATTTTTCTTGAGGATTTTTGCTCTTGGGTCAGAAAGTGTATAAATTGCGTGACCAAAACCATAGATAAGACCCGAACCGTCACCAGCGTCCTTAGTAATAATCTTGCCGAGATAATCTGCAATTTCTTCCTCGTCTGTCAAATCCTTGATGTTAGCAAGAAGTTCATCCATCATATGCTTAACCTTGATGTTAGCGCCACCATGACGAGGACCTTTAAGCGAACCGATAGCCGCTGAAATAGCAGAATAGGTATCTGTGCCTGAAGATGAAAGAACTCTTGTTGTAAAGGTAGAGTTATTGCCACCGCCATGCTCTGCGTGAAGTATCATACATAGGTCAAGGAGCTTTGCCTCAGAGTCTGTAAAATGACAATCAGGACGCAAGGCATGAAGAATAGACTCGCTTGTAGAAAGGCTCTTATCAATCGGGTGGAAATACATACTCTTATTCTCAAAATGTCTGCGTTTAACCTGATAAGCATAGGTCATAATTGTAGGCAGACAGGCTATGAGAGAAATAGATTGACGAACTATATTTTCAAGGGAGTTATCATCTGGGTTATCATCAAATGAATACATAGCAAGCACAGAACGGGCAAGCTTATTCATAATATCCCTTGATGGTGCTTTAAGAATCATATCCTCAGCAAAATTTTCCGGCAAATCTCTTGCCTCCGCAAGGAAGTATTTGAGCATTTCAAGCTGTTCCCTTGTTGGCAATTTACCAAACATTAAAAGCCAGGCTGTTTCCTCATAGCCAAATCTGTTTTCTGCTATGCAGGCATCTATAATATCATTAACATCTATCCCACGATATGTGAGCTTTCCCTCATCAGGAATCTTAACACCATCATCGACAAGAAAGCCATGAACATTACAAATTCTCGTAAGACCTGCCATAACGCCTGTGCCATCGGGATTTCTAAGACCTCTCTTAACATTATAGGTAGTATAATCTTCATAAGTAAACCCGTTATTCTGACGATATTCTTCGCATAATTGTGATAATCTATTAGTGAAGTCAGTGCTTGCAAGTGTCATAAAACAACGCCTCCGATTTATATTCTTAAAAAGTACTGTAAATACTTTGTCGGCAATATGCCATAAATTATATTTTATTCTAATTACTTTATGCTGTCAAGAAAGTAAGAGCATACGAAAAAATATTCATTACTTTACATAATTAGCCATAGCGGAATTTATAATTTATTGTCAGTTTTTTGCAAGAAATCGTTAATTAAAATTCAAAATAAAATCTTTATAAACGATTTATTCGGAATATACCCTGTTGTTATTGAAACTATTATAGTAAATTCTTTCATTTATATGTCAAAAGGGAGTAAATTATGAAAATTAAGCGTGAATTTTTAATCTGCACAGCTATTTTTGTTTTAATGGCAAGCTTGCCACTTTTTGCGATTGGTGCTTCATACGGATTAGAAGAACCTGTAAACACTGATACATCTGGTGTTTTATCAAAGGTTGAAAGCTCCAAGTCTGAAAGTAAAACAGAAAAAGCCCCTTCTAAAACCGAAAGCAAGGCTACATCATCAGAAGCCAAGGCTTCCGAAAGCTCGCAAGAAAGCCTTATTGAAGTAAGCAATAGCGATAAAATATCCGCCGACGGAAGGTTTAAAATTCTCGACACCTCTACAAATGAAGTTCTCACCCTTACAGACGAGGAATTTTTAATCGGGGCAGTCGCCGCAGAAATGCCTCCAAGCTATGAACCTGAGGCTTTAAAAGCTCAATGCATTGCTACATACACTTGTTATGCTAAAAAAAGAGCTGATGAGAGAGCCAATCCTCACCAAGAATTGAACGGTGCGGATTTTTCGGCGGATTTATCAAAAAAACAAATTTATCTCACGCCAGACCGAATGAAAGAGGATTGCGGAGAAAGCTATGATGAAATTTATTCAAAATATAAAAGCATTGTTGAAGCTGTAAAGGGTGAGGTTTTAACCTATAAAGGCGAGCTTATCACCTGCACATATTTTGCGATTTCCAGCGGAAAAACTGACAGCTTTAAGGATATTTTCGGCAAGGATTTACCTTATCTTACGGCGGTTTCAAGCCCCTATGATGCCTTTGCTCCAAATTATAAATCAGAAAAAGCTATTTCTGCGGAGGATTTCAAAAAAGCTTTTGAGGAAAATTCAAATACTGTCAATTTTTCAGAAAGTGCTGATAAATGGATTAGCGATATTAAATTAACCGATTCAGGAAGTGTTAAGTGCATTAAAATCGGAGGTGTTGAATTTAGCGGCAGCAAAGTGAGGGAAATTTTGGGATTAAGGAGTGCTTGCTTTAGTGTTAAGTACAACAAGGAATTTCAGTTTGAAGTCAAAGGCTATGGGCATAATGTGGGAATGAGCCAATATGGAGCAAATGAGATGGCTAAAGAGGGCATCGGATATAAAGGCATATTAGAGCATTATTATAATGTAAAAATATAATCTTAAAGCTCTTTCTTTCGCTTTACAATATTTAATTACTATCCTACAAAAAATTTCAATTTTCCTCTTGTATTTTTTGCATAAATAATTTATAATATGTTATAAATTATTATGCAACAATCTTTGTGAAATCTCTTAGATTTTTGCCCACCTACGAAAGGAGAATTAAACTCGTATGAAACAATATAATGCAAAAAATATCCTTAACATCGCTATTGCTGGTCATAGCGGTTCTGGTAAAACCTCTCTCGCTGAAGCTATTATCTATACCTGTGGTGGTTCGGAACGCCTCGGCAAGGTATCTGAGGGTAATACCATACTTGACTGCGACCCTGAAGAAATTAAGAGAAAAAGCTCTGTTGTAGCGGCTACTGCTCCAGTAGAGTGGAAAAATCATAAAATAAATCTTATAGATACCCCAGGATTATTCGACTTTGAGGGAGGTCTTTATGAGGGCGTTCGTGCCGCTGATTCAGTTCTTATTACTGTTTCTGGCAAAAGCGGTGTTTGTGTCGGCACTGAAAAGGCTGTTGCCGCCGCTGATAAGCGTGGTTTGACAAAGATTTTCTTTGTAAACGGTCTTTGCGATGAGAGTGCAAGATTCTATCGTGTATTTGAAAATCTTAAAGCCTCATTCGGTCCGTCCGTCTGCCCTGTTGTCGTTCCTTATATAGTTGACGGTCAGGCAGATTGCTATGTCAATCTTCTTGAGTATAAAGCATATAAATATGAGAATGGAAAAATCACAACTGTTCCACTTCCTGATATGGGAAATCGTCTTGAAGGTCTTAGAACCGCTATTTGTGAGGCTGTCGCTGAAACAAGTGACGAAATGTTCGAGAAATATTTTTCAGGCGAGGACTTCACCCCTGAAGAAATCATTGTCGGCGTAAGTAAGGGCGTTAAAGAGGGAAAAATCAGTCCTGTATTCTGCGGTGACGCACTTCTTACATACGGTATTGAACAGCTCTTGAACGGTCTTATCTGGCTTGCTCCATCTGCTGAGGATAAATCAGAAGAGCTTGCACTTGATACCGAGGGCAATCCTGTTGAGCTTTCTGTAAATGAAAATGCTCTGCCCGCTGCAATCGTTTTCAAAACTGTTGCAGACCCATTTGTCGGCAAGCTGTCTTACTTTAAGGTTATTTCAGGCAAAATCTCCCCTGAAACTCCGATTATGAATATGCGTACAGGTACGATTGAGCGTTTAACCAAGGTTATGACTATCTGTGGCAAAAAGCTCATAGATACTCCATATATTACCGCTGGCGATATAGGTGCGGCGGCAAAATTACAATCTACCAATACAGGCGATACTCTTTGTGCTCCTGCAAGAAAGGTTATCCTTGAGGGCATTGAATATCCTCAACCTTCCTATTCTAAGGCAGTTTATCCCAAGAATAAGGGTGATGAGGAAAAGGTCGCTCAGGGCTTATTAAGACTTTCTGAGGAAGACCCAACAATTCGCTTTAAAACAAATAACGAAACTCACGAAATGATTCTTACTGCTCTCGGCGAACAGCATATTGATGTTATCGTATCCAAGCTAAAGAGTAAATTTGGTGTTGAGGTAACACTCAGCACACCTAAGGTAGCTTATCGTGAAACTATCCGCAAAAAGGTTAAGGCACAAGGCAAGCACAAGAAACAAACTGGCGGTCACGGACAATTTGGTGATGTCTGGATAGAATTTGAGCCATTTGACGGCGATTTTGAGTTTGATGAAAGAGTTGTCGGCGGTGCTGTACCTAAGGGCTTTTTCCCTGCTGTTGAAAAAGGCTTGCGTGAGTGTATGCAGAAAGGTCCTATTGCTGGCTATCCTGTTGTTGGTGTTAAGGCTACTCTTTATGACGGCTCTTATCATCCTGTTGATTCCTCCGAAATGTCCTTTAAAATGGCTGCGGCTATTGCATTCAAGACGGCTATGGAAAGTGCAGACCCAATTCTCCTTGAACCAATCGGCACATTAAAGGCTACTGTGCCTGATTCCGCAATGGGCGATGTTATGGGCGAAATCAATAAACGCCGAGGTCGTGTTTACGGTATGAATCCTGCTGGCAATGGCTATCAGACAATCGAAGCAGAAATTCCTATGGCAGAAACAAGCGACTTCTCAACCTTTATCCGACAGGCAACCCAAGGCAGAGGTCATCATACAATAGAATTTCTCCGCTATGACCCAGCAGTCAATCAAAAATAATTTATAGAGTGTAAGAATATATTTATATTCCTCCTATACAAAAACCGCACGAGGTATTTAACTTTCGTGCGGTTTTGTTTTTGAAAAAATCAAGTTTTTATAGATTGACATATATTTTTTATGTTATATAATATAAATAAGGATAGAGCGTATCACAAAACGGTCGCTCCCAAAGATGTTTAGTTATGAAATAACCGCCTTATTTGGTCGTGGGGCGGTTATTTCCTTTTATTATCATTGAAAAGCTTGATAATAGCAATTATCAATATACCGAGCTGAATTAAATCAGACCAAGTAACATAACTTTCCATATGTAACACCCCCATTTCTGGGAGCAGGATTGACCGCCTATCGTTGTGATACGCTCTATTTATAATTATATTAATATGAGTTTGACAAAAATTAAAAGTTTCGCTCAAGCCTTTTCAAAGGCTTGCGGTTTCCAAAGGTAGTCACCTACGGCAGAGCCTTTGGTGGGTTTTAAGGGCAAAGCCCTTAACATTCTTCGCCCCTACTTTTATAACTTATTATTAACTAAGAATATTCATCGAACTCACATTATATTATGATATGTATTATCTTGTCAATAAAAATACCGCCTTGCTTAAAGCATAGGCGGTATTTTTGTATCATAAAATATTACTTTTTCTTAAAGCTATCCTTTAAAGATACTGAACGGTTAAATACTGGCTTTTCTGGTGTGCTGTCTTTATCAACGCAGAAATAGCCAAGTCGCATAAACTGATATGATTTCGGTGCTTCTGCACTTGCCATAGCTGGCTCAACCTTACAGTTTGTGAGAATTTCAAGAGAATTTGGATTGAGATAATCAAGGAAATTCTTATCGCCGACATCTGGGTCAGGAACAGTAAAGAGATTATCATAAAGACGAACTTCTGCCGTAGCGGCAGTCTTTGCGTCAACCCAATGAATAGTACCCTTGATTTTTCTGCCGTCAGGAGCGTTTCCTCCTCTTGTTTCAGGGTCGTATTCTGCATAAACCTCTATAACATTGCCGTTTTCGTCTTTCTTACAGCCTGTACATTTTACAATATAGGTTGTTTTAAGGCGAACTTCATTCCCTGGGAACATTCTGAAATAGCCCTTTACAGGTTCTTCCATAAAATCATCTTGCTCTATAAAGAGTTCACGAGAAAATGTTACTGTTCTTGTGCCGTCTTCTGGACGATTTGGGTTATTTTCAACCTCAAAGGTTTCTGTCTTATCCTCCGGATAGTTTGTAATAATAAGCTTTACAGGGCGAAGAACTGCCATTGTACGCTGTGCAGTTTCGTTCAAGTCCTCACGCAGGCAATGCTCAAGAAAGCTATATTCAACTGTGCTTGTAGCCTTTGCAACACCGATTCTTTCGCAGAAATTACGGATAGATGCAGGTGTATAGCCTCTTCTTCTCAAACCGCAGAGAGTAGGCATTCTTGGGTCGTCCCAACCATTTACATAATTTTCCTCAACAAGCTTACGGAGCTTTCTCTTACTCATAACAGTATTGTTGATACCAAGTCTTGCAAACTCAATCTGTCTTGGCTTTGCAGGTACAGAAATATTATTTATAACCCAGTCATAGAGTGGGCGGTGGTCCTCAAATTCAAGTGAGCAAAGAGAATGAGTAATACCCTCAAGTGCGTCCTCAATAGGGTGTGCAAAATCATACATAGGATAAATGCACCATTTATCGCCTGTGCGGTGGTGCTTAATTCTATTTATACGATAAAGAACAGGGTCACGCATGTTGAAGTTACCTGATGTGAGGTCGATTTTTGCACGAAGAGTCATTTTTCCGTCAGGAAATTCTCCGTTTTTCATACGCTCAAAGAGGTCAAGGCTTTCTTCAATAGGTCTGTCACGATAAGGGCTTTTTGCAGGGTGGGATAAATCGCCACGATTTTCACGCATTTCCTCTGGTGAAAGCTCGCAGACATAAGCCAAGCCCTTTTTAATAAGCTCAATAGCAAATTCATACATCTTATCGAAATACTGTGATGCAAAGTAGAATCTATCGCCCCAGCTAAAGCCAAGCCATGCAATATCCTCTTTTATTGCATCAACATATTCAACATCTTCTTTGGTTGGGTTTGTATCGTCCATTCTAAGGTTACATTTTCCGCCAAAGCGTTCTGCTGTTCCGAAGTCTATGCAAATAGCCTTTGCGTGGCCTATATGCAAATATCCGTTAGGTTCAGGCGGAAATCTTGTGTGAACTTCCTTACCCTCAAATCTGCCTCCCTCGGCTATATCTTCCTTAATAAAATCGTGGATAAAGTTACCAGCGACTTCATTTTCTAAAATTTCATCTGCCATAATTCTGTACTCCTTTTTATACTCCAAACTCAAATTTATTTTTTCTCTAAAGTCAAGACTTTTAATTATTCTATGCGAATGAACCGTTGGAGCGAACTGTGTTCGCCCGTTCGGTAGTTCATTGGGAAATTCTCCGACTGCGTCAACAAACTTCTTTTATAAATGTCGAACAAGACTTGTAGAGCGATTTTGCGTCTTGTCCTGTACGGTCACGCACTAACAGGGAACCCCCTGCGAGGGTTCCCTACGAAAAACATTCCACTGGAATGTTTTTCTACCCTCCTGCGCTTTGTGAAGCATAAAGTGTTTCGCTCTCTGCGGAGAGCGACAAGGGCGTTGCCCTTGACCTATGAGCCTTTAAAAAGGCTCAAGCGAAATTTTTGACTGTCTTGGGGAAGTTTATTAGCTAATTGGAGCGAACATAGTTCGCTACATTTATAAGGAGTTTGATTATGATTAAGACACATCTTGGAGAATTTTGTAAGTATACTTCGCTAAATGTTTTGGGTATGATAGGACTTTCTTGCTATATTCTTGCGGATACCTTTTTCGTAGCAAATGGTACGGGAAGCAACGGACTTGCAGCTCTGAATATCGCAATTCCTGCTTTTAGTCTTATTCAAGGCACTGGTCTTATGCTTGGAATAGGCGGTGCTACGAAATATTCAATAGCTAAAAATCAGGGCTTAAAAGAGGAAAGCAACAAGGCTTTTACTCATTCCTTATACCTTGGGGCAATATTTGCGGCTGCTTATATGCTTATGGGTATTTTTCTTTCCTCACCCATTTCTACTCTTTTAGGGGCAAATAATGATACCTTTGAAATGTGCAAAAACTACTTACAAATCCTTATGATATTTGCACCTGCATTTATCGCTAATAATATTATCTTAGCCTTTGTGAGAAATGATGGTGCTCCTCAGCTTTCTATGGCGGCTATGATTTCGGGAAGTATCTTTAACATTATATTCGATTATATATTCATTTATCCTATGAGAATGGGTATCTTCGGTGCGGCTCTTGCGACAGGCTTTTCGCCAGCGGTAAGCCTACTCATACTCTCTATATTTTTTATTAAAAAACATAACAACTTTAAACCTATCAAATGCAAATTTTCGCTTAAATTTAGTCTAAGGATAATGTCTGTTGGCATACCTTCGCTTGTAACAGAGATTTCATCTGGAATAGTTATTTTTGTATTTAACATCATTATGCTTCAGCTACTTGGCAATATCGGCGTGGCCGCATACGGAATTATTGCTAACATTTCGATTGTTGTAATTTCAATTTTTACGGGCGTATCTCAGGGTATTCAGCCACTTATAAGCAGATATTACGGTCTTAATGACAAGAAAACTATAAAAATTACTTTGAAATATGCTCTTATTACTTCTATAATTATTGCTATTGTGGTTTATGGCTGTCTGCTTTTATTCTCAAACCCGATTGTATCAGCTTTTAACAGCGAAAATAATTCCTCTTTGCAGGTGGCTGCGATAAATGGCTTGAAAATTTATTTTACAGGTATATTTTTCGCAGGACTTAACATAATTCTTGCAACATATTTCGCCGCAACAGACAAGGCTAAACCAGCAGGAACTATTTCTATTTTGCGTGGATTTATTGTTATACTGCCACTTGCTATTCTTTTGGCAAATCTTTTTGGAATAAATGGACTTTGGATTTCGTTTCCTCTTGCTGAATTTATAGTTAGTATAATATCATTTATCATTCTTTCTATACAGCGAAAGAGATAATGTTTTTATTTCTAAAGTAAACTATACTTTAGAGTATTAAATTTATTAGCTAAAATTTGGGTATCTATGACATTAGTTATAAGCGGCGGATAAAATCCGCCGCTTTAGGGGCAAAGAATGTTAAGGGCTTCGCCCTTAAAACCCACGAGGGACTCCGTCCCTCGACCCTGCGAGCCTTTGAAAAGGCTCGAGCGAAACTTTTAATTGTCTTGGGGAAATTTGTCAGCTAAGCGGTAGTTTCTTTCTCCACAGCAACACAAGTCGATTTAAAATGTCGAGTAAGGCTTGCCGAGCGATTACGCGTCTTGTCCTGTGCGGTCACGCACCGAAACTTTTAATTGTCTTAGGGGAAGTTGGTTAGTTAAGCGGTAGTTTAGTCCTCCGCGTGGGCAAACTTCTTATTCTCATTACGAGCGAGGCTTGCCGAGCGATTTCGCGTCTTGTCCTGTGCGGTCACGCACCGAAACTTTTGAGTATCTTAATGGAAATTTGTATATTCTCCGATTTTATGCCAAAAATAAAATCGGAGGTGCAATTAAGATGAAATCTAATACTAAAGAAAAAAATAACAATCCAAAGAAAAATGCTGGCTTTTATATCGCTCTCGCTCTTTGCATAACTGCAATCGGAGGTGCGGCTTGGACAACATATAGCAGTGTTTTAGACTATCAGACCCCAAAAGAAGAAAGCTCTGCTCAATCCGAAGGCTCAAAGCCTAAGGACAAGCCTACTGACAAAACTGTAAGTGGCTTGGAATATTCAAAACCTGAATCTAAAACTGAAAGCTCTGAAAAAACAACTAATACCATTCTTGAAAGCTCGGAAGTATCTATTGAGGAAAGTTCAAGTGAATCTTCTGAAATAAGTCAGGAAAACGAAAATAAATTTATAAAGCCAATAGACGGAAAGATTATTAAAGGATATAGCCCTGAAAATCCTGTCTATTCAAAAACAATGGGGGATTGGCGTGTTCACGAGGGAATAGATATTACTGCTGATGATGGCGAAAAGGTTCGTGCATATTCTGACGGAATTGTTAAAAAGGTTTATAACGATGAACTTTTGGGATATAGCATAGAAATTGAGCATAATAATGGTATAACTATGATATATAGTGGTCTTAGCCCAACTATACTTGTCAAAGAGGGAGAAAGTGTTTCTTGTGGCGATTATATAGGTGCTGTATTTACTATTCCGAGTGAAATTATGGACGAAGTTCATCTTCATCTTACTGCTAAAAAGGACGGAAAGCTTATAGACGCACAGGCAGTCTTGGAAAAAAATGCTTAATTGAAGCATAGCGTATATTAAGACTAAAATGCACAGTTTAATCAGATTATTATGAAATTTATATAATAATTACTACTATAATATCTTGCATAAATTTTTCATAATATTTCTGGTATTATTTGTAAGCCACCGAAAATGTTATTAATTTGTTCATAATTAGTCGATAATTTATTTATACTTTCTTTGAAATTGTGTGATATTATATTGATGAAGGGGAGAGTTGGTTACTCAGAACCAACTCACATTAGAGTAGTTTAGAACATTTTAGCATACCTCGTTTGAAGCAAAGAGCATAACAAATTCGGCTTAACTTACCGCATTTGTTATGCTCTTTGTTATTGCATATTTTAGATATAGATAAGGACAAAAAAATCCCTGAACCTTATAAGTTCAGGGATTTTGCTTTATATAAGCTTAGTCAGAGGAATAGCGAGGATTTGAAAGATATGTGTTTGTTCCATTTCCTACACGAGTTTCTACAATCCTAAACTTTGTGTTCCATGTTTTATCAAAGATATTGATATCGCCAGTTTTTCTTGCTTCATATGTACCTGCATAAATCTTAAATGACTCAGTTTCACCAGAAGCATTTTTATAGCTTATAGTTGTGTTTGTGAGGAAGGTTATCTTTACAGGCTTTTTAGAATCTTTACTTCTAAGGATAAACTTAGGATTAATTTTGCTTCCACCAGAAACCTTTCCAGAAGATGCAAATACAAAATCATCTGCTATGAATGTTGTATTGTTATTTATATAGAGATAGTTCTGGCTTTCCCAACGGAATGCGAGCGTTCCATCAGATGTATATTTACCGTTAAGCTTACCATCTTTAGCCTTAAAGTTGACACTATCTGCACATGTGCTTGATGTATTATTGCTTTTAATCTTGAAGTTTGAATCTGTCCAACCAATTTCATCAGAGTATTTCGCACCCTTGACATAGCCTTGATTTTCTGTATCTGTAAAGAAGGTCTTAGCTTTATCTGAATACAAATTAACCTCTCCAGAATAATTAGCATTGCTGATTATGTATGCACCAGAAAGAATAGTATAGCTACCATTACTATATGTTACATTTGTATCATATGTGAAGTATAGTATGAAAGCGTCCTTTCTATTGACATCTGTAGACTTATAACCGACTATTTTCTGTTCGCCAGCACTGGTCTGCTTATATTTTTTGCTTGAATAGGTGAAGTAGTTATCTGGTGAGTTGCTTACCCAGCCATCTCCGCTATTACCATAAACCCATTCTTGACCAGCCTGCATCTTGTCTTTATAGCTGCCGACATACTTAGATGTATAGAACTGTACATCATAAACTGTATTATCTTGGGATTCTGCAGCATTGATATAATACATATAATATCCATCTGAATTTCTTGAAGTAACAGGTATGTTTTCTCTTACTATACTTGAACCAGTGATATTATCTTTAATTGTATATCTAAGGAATATGCTTCCAGTCCAGTTATTCTGATTATCAAGAATTGCAACTACCTTACCTGAAACATCTGGGCTTATTTCTTTTATGAGCTTATTAAGCTCTCTTGTGTATGAATTTATATCGTCTAAAGTAGAAGCATCACTATTGTATGCTGCAAGAGCATCTTTCATAGTGCCTGCAATAACTTTTATTTCATCTGGGTCAAAGGTTACGCCAGAAGAAATGCTTGCCTGCTCAGGATACCAAACCGGATTGCCGTTAGAATCAATAGTTACATATGCTCTTGCGCTTGATATAGCATAATAGAGATTCTGATATGCTTCTGTCCACTCTTTCAGGAGGTCGGCAAGCTCTTGGTCCTTAGCTGGGTCATCTGTAGAGGTTATGCTTTCAGCTATATTCTTCAACGCATTAGGAACATAAGGGCTGGCAAGCTTTGCTGCGTGTGTATTATAATCGTAGTCATAAATATACCAACCCTCTGCGATACTGCTTGCATTGGTCTTTGCTCTTGAAAGGGCGAGGTTACCAGGAACATATGTAAGCCAAGCTGGTGTTCCTCCTGGGCCTGCATTATAGTCATAGAGAACTACATCGCCACCCTGAAGCTTTGTCATAGGAAGGATTTGTGTTGGTGTACTTTCTCCTGATGTAAGCTGAATGAATGGCATATTATTTGGAATATCTACATAATATCTGCCATCATATGTATCTGTGAGCTTAACTGTGTTTTTTCCAGTACCCCACATAGTTACTTTCATACCTTCATAATTAGCTTCCCAATCTGAGATTTTTGTGATATAAACTCTTGTAGTATTTTTGCTAACAGTATCTTCTGGGTTAACTGTGGAAATAGAAAGCTTGTTGGATTTATCAAGTGTTACCCATACATCGCCCCATACCTGATGAACCTGTTCAGTAGTAAATGAGGCATTAGTATTATCAAGTCCCTTAATCTGGAAGCTATAAAGGTCTGAATCACCAGCAGGAATTTTATACTCATACCAGTCATAATATACTTGTGTTTCAGATAAACCTACACGAGCGTAACCAGTGCTTCCTTCACCTGCACAGTTGAACTTTCCTGACTCAAGTGCATGACCAAGCATATCCTTTCTGCCGGCTCTTGTATCAGCTTTATTATAGAAAATTCTCTTTTTACCACCAATAAATGCCATATTTGCACCATCAACATCAAAGCTTGTTATTGGGGTTGTATCAATTACTACTGGTGATGCGGTATATGATGAAATATTCCAGCTTGAACCACTTCTAGTAATTTGCTGTGAATTAAAGTATGCTTTTGGACTTGCTGAATTATCAACGGCGAACTTAATTCTTGAGGTTTTTCTTGATGAACTATTTTTATCAGAAATAATTATGCTATTTACTCTTCTTGTATCAACAGCAATATAGAAATTGTTTCCATCATCTGTTATGAGAAGCTTTTCGGATAACTGCTCTAATACGACGCTACCACTATCATCAACCTGATAAAGCTTTGCATAAAGCTCATTGCTCCAGCCTGAAGGCTTATTGAAATAAACTGTGATAATAGGCTTATCTGCTGAAACATTATCGTCTGAATATGTAGCAGTTTGTGTAGTTGTATTGCTTGTATCCATATTCACAATATTAGCGGATTTATTCTTGCTCATAGTAGTAATATTTGTTTTTGGAGCAAGCTTTTTGAATGATGCAAGAGACCTTGCATCAACCTTAAATGGGTCGTTCTTATCTATAAATCTTATAACAACAGGCTCTGTGCTAATTGTTAATTTTTCTGTTATAGTTGTTCCATTGCAAAGATGGAAGCTTGACTTGGCGTCAAAAGCAACTCTCTTAATATAGTAGCGTTCTGTCTTATCAAGAGTTTCCATTTGGTCTGATGTTGCAGATGCTGTATTAAGGCTTGTGTTTTTCGATTCCTTAACATAGACATATTGACTTGTACCCCAACCTGATGGTGCATTAGTAGAAGAGTATATAGTAGTAAGCTTTGCATAATCTACATTATGTTTTGATTTAATCATGAAGAGATTATTGCTTAGATTATCATCAATGTTAATAGTAGCTGTTTGGTTAGAGCCATTGCCTACACCACTGATAATAATAACATTTGTATATTTATTATCAAGGTCATAGTAATAATACTTGGATATGATATCCTTTTTAAGCTTAAACTCTGCCTTTATACTTTCATTAGCACTTGTGAGTGTATTAAAGGCTGCGTTTTGCTTACCATCACCACCTGAACCATACCAAGCATAGATATAGTAATTTGTACCATTAGTGCCAAAACCATTTGGGTCTATATCGAACCAAACTCTCTTTTTACCATCTGCAACAGCAGGTGTAATATCATCTTGTGGAATATAAGCAAGCTCGTTTACTGCACTTTCAAGCTTTTCCTTATAGCTATCAATCTCTGCCTGTGTCAACAAGGTTGAATCAATAGCATTATCGATAACAGCAATAACCTTTTCAAGGTTAGTTACTGTTCCTGTAACAAGAATATCTCTATCCTTATCAATGATAGCCTGAGCAGCATTAACTGCATCTACAAGCTCATCTATTTTGCCTGTATTTTGTATTCTTGAGCATACGCTAATAAGTTTCTTTGTAGCATCTTGAAGAGCTGCTTTATTTCTTGAACCATTATTATAAAGATTCTCAGCATTAGCTAATGCTGTTTCGAGTTCATTTATAAGCTTAGAATTCGGATTATTATCTCTTACTGTTTTTCCATTATCAATAGCTTTTTTAAGATTATCTCTATATGAAGCAACTTTCTCAAGAGTGGACATTTTATTTTGTAAGTCGATAGCTTTATTATCAGCAGTTTCTTGACTTACTGATTTTTTATCTACCGCTAATTTATCAAGCAACTCCTTAGCCTGATTCATAACAAATTTTAATGTTGTATAGCTTTCTTCTGTATAATCCTCTTCTTTATAGCTACTTGCTTTATCATACTTAGCTTGTAGCTTTGAAGGGTCAGTATCTTTTGTTGTAAGCTTATCAATAGCGTTATTTATATTATCTCTCTGTGCATTATAATCTGAATTTGATTGAAGTGTTGGCTTATTATATACTTCCTTAGCAGCATTAACAACTGTTATAAAATCATACCAGCTTGCGGGTTCATAATCTCCTTGATATAAAGAGTCTGCCTTAACAATAGCACTTCTTAGATTTGTTTTTGCTGCTGAGCTATTACGGCTTTCTACCTTATAGTCTATAGACGGTGAACCAGACTTTGTATTATCCTTGAGCTTTGCATAGACAGTGACATAGTCTTCATCATTCATATAAACAGAGGCTGCCTTCTCAGAAATAAATGAACGAGCACTATATTGACCAGTGGCAGTATCTTGCTCAATAACTATATAAGCAGAGTTACCTTTTATAGAGCCTACCATTGTACCAGTAGTAACAGCAGGAACTGTAACACTATGTGAACTGCCCTCATAACCCTTAAAGTCAATAGTCACATCTTGAGAACCATTGCCTTCTATTTTAGTACTCCACCAGCCATAGCCATTGGATACACCAGAAGAACTAGTGCCGGTGCTTGTAATGGTAAATGATGGTGCCATAGAATCATCATTTTTGCCCTTAAGCTTTGTATAATATACTGTCTGCTTAGAATTAGCATAAGCGATAAGTCTATTCTCAAGCAATTCTTTACCGTTCCAATCATGGCCTTTATAATAATAGAGAGGAGATTCAAGAATTTCTACATAAATGTTTCTATCGGATTCATCAAAGTACCAAACATTAAAAAATTCCAAGCTCTGTGTGTCATCAGCTTTAGAACCAACATTACCGCCCTGACGAGAAACGATAAGGTTAAACCAAGGAACCATTCCGCCCTTATCATCTGCAACTCTACTCGGTGAGAAAGTATGTGAATACCACGCATTACCTTCTGGAATCATAGCAGTTGTAGGACCGTCTTTACCCTTACCATCTGAAATCCACTTACCAGCTGGCTCGAACTTATTATTCCCAAATTCAACAGCATTAATCTGATTAACTGTTAATTGTTCAGGTTTTTTCACATTGTTCCAATCAATGCCTTGGTCTGTTCTCTTATAATATGACCAAGTATAAATACAAGGAACGAAGTCACTTGCAGTATCTACTCTGCTTGGGTCCTGCTTAACATGAATATTGATATCATCACTGCTGACGCTTGTATTTATTCTTTCAGGAACTGTTGAGAGCTGTCTGCCAAGAACATTTCCTGATGAACCAACAGTATATGTAACACTAAGTGATGTAGACTTAGAATTACCACCGAGCATATCTTCAGATTTTGCATATGCTCTGAGTGTAATCTCAGACTTAGCTTTGTCATATACTGCATGAACGAAGGTTTTATAGGCAGAGGTATCTGCACTGACGCTTGTTACTTCTGCACCTTCTTCTGTTGTACCACCAACAGTATCTTTCATGAGAATATATTCTTCACCGGTTGTCTTTGGGTCTATAATCTTAGGAAGGTCTGCATTCTCATAATATGTTGCAGCATAATTAAGGGCTGATTTTGCGTTTAGATAAGCTTGTCTTTCGTTAACATCTCCAGAAGTTGATTTTGTACTGAACATCGCTACGCTTATCAAGCTTGTTGCAAGGATAATAATTACACAAGAAACAACAAGAACAGTGGCAAGAGCAAAGCCACGCTTACTGTTCATATGTTTTGATTTTGGTTTAACCATAAATTAGCTAACTCCTTTCTTATTTTGTCATACTAAAATCTATACATATAGGATTTGGCATAGATGAACTATTTAGTATATAGCTTTGGTCGAAATCACTTCCTGCACCATTATTATTCATTGTAAGAGTACCTGAATAATCATATGTAACATTCGGTTCATAGTTACTTATCATACAAAGCTTATAATCAACATATTTTTGGCTATTGTCTTTGCCAACTGTATATGCCTTTTGGGTGAAAGAACTTATTCCTTTGCAAGTAATCATACTGGTAAGTTGTATTGCTCCCGTATTATCATCTTCATAAGCCATTAAAAATTTTGCTGTATTATCAGTTGGATTCAAAATTAAATAATAGTGCTTATCTTGTGGCGAAAATGCACTTTCGTTATAATTACTCGTTGAGATAGAATATGCACTGCCAACACATTTCTTATACATTCTCTCGAAGCTGGTCGCTTCTTGTTTAGAATTTTCTATATCGGTACTTATAGAATATCTGTCCATACTTCCTGATATAGCACCAACAAGCATACCCGAGCATATCGAAAGAATTGCTATAACAACTATAACCTCAACAAGGGTAAAGCCATGCTTGCTATTTAAAAGCTTGCGATTTTTTTTACGCATCTCTTATACTTTCCTTTCTTTAAGTTATTTAATCGTTACAATTGAGCTGGCAATTATATCGCCTTGAGAAGATTTTGCATTAACCATTACTTTATACCCATCAAATTCTTTATGAGAACCATCAGAAGCTGAAGTAGGTAATGAATTGGTAAGATATTGGACGGTGCATTGCATATCACTTATAGATGATGCATCAGGGAAATCAACACTTGGGTTACTTATTTGGTCTATAAACTCTACATTATTAAGCTTAGTGCTTAAACCATCATATGTACCATCACCATTTATAGTTTCTAATACTAAATTATTATAAAAGGTTTTTTTAGCGGTTTGGTCGGTTGGATCACCAGTATAATTATTTGATGAAAAAGCTTTCTCTAAGGCAGTAGAAACTGTATCTGCGACGCCCTGAGCCTGAGCCGAGGCATCTTCTAAGCTCTTATTCTCAACAATAGAAATATATCCATGAACAATGGCTGTCATTGTTGAGGCGAAAACTATTGAAACAATAGCAATAGCAACTACTAACTCAACAAGAGTTACACCTTTCTTGGAATTATATCGCCGTTTGCATCTTTTCATATTTATTTACGCACCTTTCAATTATTTTATGGAATAATTACCGATAATATTAATTCATAAAACTATACATACTAATATTATACATCAAATTATAGATTTGGCAAGAAAAATTATCCTATTAATTTCAACAAAATTAACTGACATTATTTATGAAAAATGAGCGTTATGACATATTTTGGTATAATATCTATGCTTGGCGACCCATTATTATATTTAAGAATATGGCAAACAAAAATGCCCATAGACAAGACTATGGGCAAAAGCTTACATTATATATAGAAATTTACATATTATTGTAGAGAGTTCCAAGTGTTATTGTGTTATCAAGCTGGGTAAAAGAACAACCATTAATATTGGGGGCTGTGCCTGTGCTGGAATAAACAATAGTTCCAATAGTAAGCCCACTTCCTATGGCTGCTGAGGTGCAGTAGTAATATTCTCCAATATTTATATTGAGTCCGGAATATTTTGCAATATCAGATACTTTTGCATTTCGTGCGGCATTTTTTCTTGTGGTAATTCCGCTATTTTTTATTGCGGCAAAAGAAACTGCTGTTCCGTCAGCATTCTTCGACATTGTGTTATTAATTGTACCAGCTTTTATTTCATTATAGGCATTTTGGCACACTTGGTTTAGAGTTTGTGCTTGCGCCTCTCCAGAAGAAGCTGTTGTAGAATCTAAAATATTTATAAGACAAGGAATTGCTATTGCCGCAATAATAGCAAGAATAGCTATGACAACTACTAACTCAACAAGTGTAAAACCACGCTTATTAGCTTTAACTTTCATAACCTTAACTCTCCTAAAAATATTAAAATGGGGTAGATGGTATAGATTTTCTACTCTTTTATTTTATAAATATTATAATTTACAATCTATACTTTTGTCAATGTATAATATCACGAAAATGTCATTTATAATTTGTAGCTTTTGTATAAGCAAAACAAAAGCCCAGCCGAAGCTGAGCTTTTGAATTAATCTTTTGTTTTAAGTAAGTCTTTAATTATGACTTGTAAAGACCACCGTTACCGCCAAGAGTTGTTGTTGTTGCAAGCTGAGTATAAGCAGCATTTGCAGGAGTTGTAGGAGCAGCACCTGTATCAGAATATACGATGTCACCAACTGCAACGCCTGTAGCAGCTGTTGTGCAGAAGTAGTAATCAGCAGAGATATCGAAGTTAAGACCTGCGTATGTCATAACCTGAGCAACTGAAACAGCATTAGCAGCTGTCTGCTTAGCTGTAGCTGTAGCTGCCTTTGCAGCAGCCCATGTGATAGCTGTGCCATCAGAGTTCTTAGACTCATCATTGTTGATTGTGCCTGACTTTACGCCTGCGTAAACATTCTTGCACTGTTGGCTAAGTGTTGATGCATTAGAAGCACCTGAAGAGTTAGTAGCTGATTGGATGATGTTAACAACCATTGGGATTGCGATTGCTGCGAGAATTGCAAGGATTGCAATAACAACAACGAGTTCAACGAGTGTGAAGCCTTTCTTAGACTTCTTTGCGAGTAGCTTTTGCTGGAGTGTCATTTTACATTACCTCTTTCTTAAAATAAAATAATTTTTTCTTGAGATGCGGTTCTTGAAGGGGGTGAACCGTTCATCTCTGTTGTGTTTATATATTAACTTATTATGAACGAAATGTCAACACTTTTTTTGAGTTTTTTTTGATTTAATTGTAAAACAAGTTAGTGTTTTTTTGTGCAATTTCAACAACAGGTATGTTTTTTCCAGTTTTTATAGGGATTTTTACCAAACAAACTTTCAAGATGTTAAAATCTACTTGTGCAATTTAGCCTACAAAATTTGCTCTTGATTTGCTTATGTTTATTCTTTTATAGAAACTTTTTGGACAAATTTATGAATTTGTAAATAAGTTCATATTTTATTCATAATATTTTGTTTGTATAGTGCAATTATTAGTCATTATAATTTTATTAGTGATATAAATATAATCTAAGTATTGTTGAAAACTGAAATTTATTGTTTTTTATCAATTTTAAAAATTTAAGGCTTTTTCTTTTTGTTTAAAAAGAGCACACGCACAAAAACATTTGACACAAGCCGTTTTCTACTGTATAATATAGGTATAGAGCATACCGATAAGCGGTCGCTCCCAAATATACGAATTATTTACTAAATAACCGTCCTATTGGCTAGCAGGGCGGTTATTTCCTTTTATTATGGGAGTCAACTATCGAAACTATCAGAGTTCCGACTGTTGCTATTGCTATGATAAGCTGAAATAAATCAGACCATGTAACAGCATTCTCCATATGTAGCACCCCATTTCTGGGAGCAGGATTGACCGCCTACCGTTTGTGATATGCTCTATGGCTTTTATTATATCAAATCGGACTTTTTTCGTCAAATTATTTTTGCCATTTTGTAGCTATTTTATTTGACACAAGCCGTTTTTTACTGTATAATATAGGTATAGAGCATACCGATAAGCGGTCGCTCCCAAATATTGATTAAGTTAAGAAATAACCGTCCTATTTGGTCGCAGGGCGGTTATTTCCTTTTATTATGGGAGTCAATTACTTATAAATAGGGCAGAGGATTTCATTATGATTTTCTCCGCCCTTATTTCATATATAATAATATGTAAAGCGTTAGTTACATTGATAACAATATTCTTCTCTTTTGAAATAACTATTAAAAAATGTTAACGACAACTTGAACAAATCAACCTGACATAATTTAAAAATCAAAAGTAAATCGCTGAAATCCTACAACTTTTACAAATATCTAACAAAAAGCTCTTGCATTAAAAAATATTACGATATAAAATATGCTTACATTCGCAAAGGAGGAATGAAAATGAACTTTTTTAATAAATCTATAACTAAAAGAATTCTTGGAATATTACTTTCAGCTACTGTTGTATGTTCCGCTATGTATGGCTGTTCTGGTGGAACTTCAAATGACGAATCCTCTGCCAAAGAAGCTGTTGCATCAGCAACAAGCAAGCCGCCTGCTTCTTCTAAAGTAGATAAAGTAGAATCTTCTAAGCCAGCCTTAAGCAAACCTGAATCCTCTGCTGAGGAATCTTCTGCTGAGGAATCTTCTGAGTCTTCCAATACAGAAACAAGTATTGGATATATTGAAATAGTAGAAAATTTTAATGCAGAAGCTGTTGGAACTAATTCTATAAATCTAAACTGGTCATCAGTTTCTGATATAAGCGGATATGAAATTTATCGCAAATATGATTCTACGAGTGCTGATTACGATAAGATTATGACCATTAAGAATTCTTCGACTACCTTCTTTAATGATAATCAGATTGTTGCGGGAACTCGTTATTATTATCAGATAAGACCTTATATCTATGCTAATGATAAATATTATTATGGAGAATTTTCGGCAACAAATACCTTTACTCAAATCGCTGATGTTTCGGAAATCACCGTTACAGCAAGAACCTCGAGCAGTATAGCAATTTCTTGGGATAGAATTAAAAATGCTACGGCTTATACAATCTATCGCAAGGATAGCACAGACGATAATTATACTTCTATTGCAACTATTACTGATTGGGAAAATTCAGCTTATACAGACACAGGACTCACTGTCGGAAAAACTTATTATTATAAAGTAGACGCATTTGTAAGCTTTGGCGGTGAAAGCTATTATAGCAATCCGTCTGAAATCAGCACATATACACCACCTGAAAAGCCTTCCTTCACTGCATCTTATGACGAAAAAACAGAAAAAATTAAGGTAAGCTGGAAAGCTATAAATGGGGCAGAGGGTTATAGCGTTCAAATCTCTGATGATGAGGACGGAGATTATGACAGCTATGATGTTTCTGATAAGCTTGAATTCGAGCTTAAAGTTAAGAAAAATAAGATGTACTATATCAAGGTATATTCTTACTGCACTATTGATGGCGAAAAGAAATTCAGCAGTTATGAGATGAAACCTCTTGAATGTGGCGAAGTTCCTAAGGTTCATGGATACGATGTGGGCGATACATATATTGAAATAAGCCTCGATAAACAGCATATGTGGTATTATAAAGACGGTAAGCTTATTGTTTCAACTGATGTTGTAACAGGCTATAAAAATGCTCACGATACACCGACTGGTCTTTATTATGTTATAAACAAAGCTTCGCCTGCTGAACTCGTTGGAGAAACCTGGGACGTTTGGGTTAACTTCTGGCTCGGCGTAACATATGACGGTGTTGGTATTCACGATTCTACATGGAGAACTGGTGGCTACGGCGGAAATATCTATACATATGACGGCTCTCACGGCTGTATAAATACTCCATATGACGCAGTTAAGAAAATCTATGATAACTGCAAAGAAAATACTCCTGTTGTAATTTATTAACACATTATAAATAGTGTTCTTTCTTACTTGACAACTAATGGTGATTGTACTAAACTTATAGTACAATCACCATTTTAAATATTGGAGGTATTAAACTATGAAAATTAAAAAACTCGCATCGGCAGTTTTATCCGCTATCTTGGGAACTGTTATTATATTTTCGGGCTGTTATAATGGTGGCTCTGTAAATGATAATTCAAGCAAGGCAGAAAGCTCTATAACTTCTTCTGAATCAAAAACAGAATCAAGCCAGTCTTCTAAGATGGAATCAAGCCAGACTTCTAAAACAGAAGCTCAAAGTTCTAAAAATGAATCTTCTAAAAATACTGAACCTGACGCAGATTATACGCCAGCTATGTGGAAGGTTACTAAAGGCGACAAGGAAATGTATCTCTTTGGTTCAATCCACGCTACACAGGACGGTGCAGAAAATCTGCCGGACTATGTACAGAAAGCCTTTGATGAATGTGACTATCTCGCTATGGAGCTTGACACAGACAGTATGATGAATGACTTAGGACAAGCTTTACAACTTACACAAAAGCTTATGTATACTGATGGCACAACTATTAAAGACCATATTTCTAAGGAAACCTATGATGCTGCTGTAAAATATCTTACTGAAAAGGGCTTATATATATCATATTATGATAACTTTAAGCCCATGATGTGGATTTCATTGCTCGAAAATGCAATGTGTAATGACGCGGGCATTGATATTACAAAATCTATGGAAAGTATTATGACCTCAAAAGCTAAAAAGGCTAACAAGAAAATCTTAGAGGTTGAGAATATTGATATTCAGCTTGGTGTATTTGATAACATTTCAGATGAACTTGCAGATGTTATGATTTTAAGCTATACACAAGCAGACCCAAGCGAACAAGCAAAGGCAAATAATAAGTTATATGAGCAGTGGAAACACGGGGAAGCCATAAAAGATACAGATGAAGATGAAATTCCTGATAAATACAAAGAAGACTATGAAAAATACAGCAAGGCTATGTTGACAGACAGAAACAAGGGTATGGCTGACAAAGCCGAAGAATATATGAATGACGGCAAGAAAGTATTCTTTATGGTTGGCGCAGCTCATATGTATGGTGATAACGGAATCGTTCAGCTTTTGACAGATAGGGGATATACAGTAGATAGAGTATATAAGACAGAGAAGCTTAGCAAGGCTGCATAATTTCTCAGAAGTTTAGTTTAGAATTACAAATTTCGTCATTCGGCAGTTCATTGGTAATTTCTTAATCCGTGGCAGTTAACTTGCCTTATCAATGTCGAAGTTTTGCAACGCAAAACTGATTTCGCGACTTGGGAGCGGCGGCTCGCCGCAAAGTTTAGGTCAAGCCTTTTTAAAGGCTTGCAAGGTCGAGAAACGGGGTTCTTCGTGGGTTCTAAGGGTGAAACCCTTAACATTTCTTTCTTCTCAAGCGGTGGACATAGTCCACCGCTTAATTTTTTATTATCAATAAACTTACGAATGGGCGAACTGTGTTTGCCCATTAATTTGTACTTAAAGACTTTAACATCTCTTGTTTACTTATATTGCTCACAAAAGAAAAAAGCGGCGGATAAAATCCGCCGCTCAAAGAGCAAAGAATGTTAAGGGCTTCGCCCTTAAAACCCACCAAAGGCTCTGCCTTTGGAATCCGCAAGCCTTTAAAAAGGCTTGACCTAAACTTTAAATGTCTTGGGGAAGTTGGTTAGCTAAGCGGTAGTTTCTTCGACCGCGTCAATTAACTTAGTATATACACTACGAGCGAGACTTGTCGAGCGATTCCGCGTCTCGGGAGCGGCGGCTCGCCGCCTTGAGCGAAACTTTTAAATGTCTTGGGAAAGTTGGTAAACTAATCGGTAGTTTAGTTTTCCCCAACTCTAACCATAAAACAAAAAATGCAGTCAGGCTAATTTAGTCCGACTGCGTTTTTTCATTTCACTGAATATTTTATTTATCACAAAGCGTTTTCAAAAGCCTATATATATTTTCTGATGAGTTGCCCTTAGAATATCTCTTTATACTTGCTCTCATATCCTCTAAGATTGTATCATCTGTCAAAAGTTCTGTTATAGTATTTGTACACTCTTTGCCCTTAATAAGTCTTACTGCCATATTTTTGGCAGTTAAAAATTCCACATTCTGTTCTTCTTGTCCCGGAATAGGCTTATATGCAGCTATCGGAAGGTCTGAAGCTATCGCCTCAGAAACCGTTAAACCACCCGGTTTTGTAACTATCAAATCTGAAATATGCATATATCTCGGAATTTCCTCTGTAAAATACAAAAGCTTAGTTGGCTTAGATGGCTTTGGCTTTCTTGGCTTTTTAACAGTTTTAAAAAGGTGTTCTTGCTCAGAATTAAATTCTGCAATAAGAGCATTCTGCAAAATTGTCTTAGACAAATATCTATCAAAGGTTTCGTAAAGCTTTTCGTTTCTGCCTGTTATGAGTATAACCTGAAAATCCGGTTCTGCATTAACGATATTATGATAGATTTTTAGAACATCTGTTACACCAAAGCTACCTGCCATAATCAGAACAGTTTTTAAATTTGGGTCTAAACCTTCTTCTATAAGAATATCTCTGCGTGAAACTTCATTATAGAATTCTTGCTTCACAGGTATTCCAAAAGGATAGACTTTTTCTCTTGGAACTCCACGAGCCACCATATCTTCAACCATTTCTCGGCTTGAAACAATATAAGCATTAACATTTTCATTTATATATGTTTTGTGTGGTGCAAAGTCTGTTATTATACTTACAACAGGAATATCAATTTCTCCATCACCTTTGAGCATTGCTGCCATTTCTGAAGCAAAAGCATGAGTTGTAATAATAACATCAGACTGATATTTTTCTATGATTGGCAAAAGCTTTTTGCCAATCTGTGATGTAGCAATATTAACAGCTTTATTAAGAGAAGTATCTTTATCAGATGTCTTATAAATACCGCCATACATCTTAGGGGTTTTTGTTGCAAGGTAAACATAGCCACCTGTAACAACCTTATTAAGTGTTGGACTTACAACCTGAATTGCATCTATAATATTAACCTCAGCATCGCTTTCTACACTCATAATATAGTTTTTAAGTGCATTTGCAGCACTCATATGTCCTCCGCCTGTTGTTGCGGAAAGTATCAAAATCTTCATATAGTTTCCCTCCGAAAAATTTTGTAAATTAAGCAAACGAATTATATTTGAGGTATATTATACAGCAACTCTATATTTTTTTCAATAAAAATATTTTGCGAAATCAATACTATGTTTATTTAATACGAGCTTGAATATAACTATAATTCATAATAACTATGAAAAATTATCATAATTAAAGTTTTAAGCAACATTCATCTTTAAGAAAACTCCTTGAGAGGATTCCCTACGAAAAGCATTCCACTGAAATGTTTTTCTACCCTCCTGTGTTTTAAGAAGTATAAAGTATTTCGCTATCTGCGGACGGCAACCAAAGGCTCTGATTTTGAAAAAGCTTGAGCAAAACTTTTAATTTATACAGAACTAAAACTATTTAATTTCTCCATGCTTTTCGTAATCAGTAATCTGACTTACAGCATTTTTTTCATCAACAAAAACAACCTTTGGTGTATGAGTTCTTGCTTCATCAGGCGTAAGTGTGCAATAAGACATAATTATAATCTTATCGCCCGTAGAAACACATCTTGCAGCTGCTCCATTAAGACAAATTACACCTGAACCTCTCTCACCCGCAATAGTATAGGTTTCAAAACGAGAACCATTATTTATATCTACTATCTGAACCTTTTCATATTCAAGAATCCCTGACGCTTCAAGAAGGTCTATATCCACTGTGATACTTCCAACATAATCAAGCTCTGCCTGAGTAACTATTGCTCTGTGGATTTTCGCTTTAAGCATCTCGATTTGCATTAGTACTTCCTCCCTGTTTTAAACGGAAAACGAAAAATTATCTATAAGTCTTGTCTTACCTATCTTAACAGCAATAGCAACAAGAACATCATTTTTTATTGCTTCAACATCTTGCATAGTAACTGCATCTACAACAGAAACATAATCAATCTTTGCAAGTGGTTCTGTATTTATAACTTCTGTTATTGCAGCTATAATCTTTTTGCTGTTGGTTTCGCCTGTTTTGATAACATCTATACCCTTTTTGAGTGAATGGCTCAAAATAAGTGCTGCCTTTCTTTCCTCAGGATTAAGATATGTGTTTCTTGAGCTTTTAGCCAAACCATCAGCTTCTCTTACGATAGGGCAACCAACAATCTCTATATCAATATTGAAATCTCTTACCATACGCTTAATAACAGCTAATTGCTGTGCGTCCTTCTGACCGAAATATGCTCTATCTGGTTTAACTATATTGAAAAGCTTGAGAACAACTGTGCATACTCCTCTGAAATGAGTAGGTCTGCTCTTTCCACAGAGATTTTTTGTGATAATATCCATATCTACAAAAGTGCAGAAATCATCATAATACATATCGCTTACATCAGGTCTGAAAATCAAATCTGCACCTGTATCCTCACAAAGCTTTGCATCACGCTCTGGGTCACGAGGATAGCTTTCTAAATCTTCTGTTGGCCCGAATTGTATTGGATTCAGAAAAATACTTACAACGGTTCTGTCATTTTGTGCGACAGACTTCGCAATTAAGCTTTGATGTCCTTCGTGCAAGTAGCCCATAGTTGGTACCAAACCAACCTTTAAGCCTTCCTTACGCCACTCATTAACAATATCTCTAACTTCTTGAACAGTTTTTACTATTTTCATTTTCTATTCCTCCTAATTAAGAGCTTTACTCTTAAAACCTACAATATATACTTTTCTAAATTACTTATTTATAATCAATCTTTTTGCAGATAAGTCTTCAACTTTAAGCTTCATAATACAAGTATGCTTTACTGCCTCTGGTTCAAATTCAAATTTTTCGCCGCTTGGCTTTGCATATTGGTTCATTAAAAGTTCGAGTGCCTCTAACTTTTCATTATCATCAGCATACTTGATTTTACCATAGCCCATTACACTCTCATATTCAGCAACAGACTTACAAGCAATGTCATATGTAAGAACAGAAAGCATATTTTCCATAACAAAGCCGACTTTATTATTTTTCTTAATCAAATCGTGCTTTTTTCCAACATCTGCACCATGAAAATAGAGCGTAATTTCTTCGCCATCAATCTTTATTCCAAAATTCATTGGCACAACATATGGATATTCATTAGAAAATGAAATATGGCATACTTCACAGCGTTTCATAATTTCAACTATCTGTGAAAAATCTGTAATTTCTCTATCTGTTCTTCTCATAATATCACCCTTAATTAAAAGCTATGCTCATCTGTTGGAAAAGCTCCGCTCTTAACTTCACTATCATAAGCCTTAAAAGCTTCAATCATTTGCTCTCCTATATTAGCATAAGCCTTAACAAATTTAGGTTTCATTTTATCATACATAGCAAGCATATCCTGATATACAAGAACCTGTCCATCGCAATATTTGCCCGCACCGATTCCTATAACAGGTACATTAACTGCCTCTGTTATTGCCTTGCCGAGTTCTGCCGGAACACACTCTACAACAATAGCAAATACTCCCGCTTTTTCAAGAGCCTTTGCATCATCTATAAGCTTTTGTGCAGCCTCATTTGTTTTTCCCTGAACTTTAAATCCGCCAAAAGCATTGACAGATTGAGGTGTAAGACCAATATGTCCCATAACAGGAATTGAAGCTTTAACTATTGCAGAAATATGCTCTGCAAATTCTGCTCCACCTTCTAATTTAACAGCACCAGCTCTGCCCTCTTTCATAAGTCTGCCAGCATTTATAACAGCATCATAAACACTTGTCTGATATGACATAAAAGGCATATCTGTGACAACAAGAGTATTCTTTGCACCTCTTGCAACAGCCTTGCTATGATGAATCATATCTTCCATAGTAACTGAAAGAGTATCTTCATATCCAAGCATAACCATACCGAGAGAATCACCGACAAGTATTGCGTTTATTCCTGCGGAATCTACAAGGCTTGCTGTAGTATAATCGTATGCTGTAAGCATACTGAGCTTTTCTCCCTTTTGCTTTGCATTTTTAAAGGTTACTGCGGTATTTTTCATAAATTAAATTCCTCCGATTCTTTCCAAATATAGTGAAAGTCCGATTTTTTGCATAGATAATTTTTTGAATAACACAAAAGTCCTGTTTCAAATAAGAATATAGGCTTTTGCTAAAAATCGTCCTGCGACGCTATTATATCATATTGCAAGCCAAAAGTGAACTATTATTTTTATTTCGGCACTATTCCCATATCGCATAATATACTACTTGACTTTATATATTTTTTGAAATATAATATATTTAAAATTAAAAACATTAAAGGAGAACTAATATGTCAAACAACAATAAAAATTCAAATGGTATACATGGTGTAGTAATATTTATTATTCCTTCATTGTTAATCGTAGCCCTTGTTTTTTTACTAACCGCTGATTGCTCTAAAGGAAAAATTCCAGTAGAAGCTACCATAATTTCTAAAAAAAACAATAGTTGGTATGCTAAATATACTGTTAACGGAATAGAATATAAATCATCTGTAAACGGAAATACCGACAATCTTCGTTCTGGAAAAAAACTGACTCTATATTATGATAAAAACAACCCCGGCAAAATATGGCATAGTATTGATAGAAATGAAGCCATTTTAATAAGAAGTATATTTATAGGTTTTCCTTCAATAATTGTAATTTTAATCCTAATTAAATCTAAAACATTAAAAAAACAACAATCAGATGAAAATAAAGAATTACAGCAATATCAAAACCCATATGAAAATAATAGCGAAAATAACCGCACTTTATAAACAAATTTTAATTCAGGAGAAATTTTATATGAATACTCAAAATAAAAAAATAATTCCAAAAATAATAGCATTGATAGTTGTATTAATAATTGGAATCACAAGCATTTTGATTATCACAAGCCTTAACAATAATGACGGCAAAGTGAAACTACAGGCAAGTACTGTTCAAATAGAACGAAAAAATGGAAGCTTAGAATGGTATGCCCTTTATAAGGTTGATGGCAAAAACTATGCTACAATTTTAGATGGAGATAATTCAAAGCTTTCCCAATTTGGGAAAATAGATATTTTATATAATATAAATGACCCAAATATAATATGGCGTGATAATAATATAACTACAATTACAATCAGCATAATTATTGGTATTACGATTTTAATATCTATATTCATAGTTTTATCAATGATAACCTATAATCCAAAACAATTAACAACTGGCAAAGTAGTATATCAATACAATACATCTTTAGAAAATAATATATCGGAAGCCGTTGTTACTAATAATGACATAAACAAGTTTTAATTAGGAAAAAAATTGCTATGAAGCTATCAACTTCTATAAAATCTAATAGTATAAAAATAATCTCGATTCTTCTTTGCCTTACAATATTTTTAATGTTATTTGGTGTTGGCTGTTCTACCAAAAAAGATGGTGATATTGAGGTACAGGCAACTGTTACTAATATTGAACGAGGATATGACAAATTTGAGCGAAAAAAATATGAAAGACATTTCGTAACTTATACTGCAAATGGAAAAACATACACCTCTATTTTAAATGGAGATGTATCTGACTTAAAAATAGGAGATATTATAACCGCTTATTATAGCCCTGAAAAGCCTGAAAAAATATCTCGACCAATACAAAATCAATCTTATGTAGTTATAATTGGAATAGCATCTTTTCTGATTATAGACTTTATAATAACAGTTATACTCCGTAAAAAGGGCATACTTAACAAGCACAGATATATTCCAAAAAAATATAGACTTTAATTTACTGGGGAAAATTTATTTTGAAAAAATCTAAAACCATACTTGAAATGCTATTAATTGATATATTCTTTGGATTTATAATAATAACCGGTTTTATGGCAGTTTATAATGGTACTGCTCAAAGTCTTGAAAACCACGGCTATTTGCCAGTAGAAGCAACATATGTTTATGAAGATTATATTAAAGGTAGTAATAAGAAGCTTGAGGAAGCTCATTATCTTAAATATAATGTCAATGGGGTTAGTTATACATCATATATTACTGGAAATACTTATGGTATAGATGATATTGGCAGCAAATATACAGTATATTATAATCCATCTAATCCATCAAAAATCGTTTGTCCTAATTCAGCATCATCAAGAGTTTTAATCCTTATTATCTTATCTTTAGTTTCTATTATACTCATTATTTTCAATATTAGAAAATTTTCAAAAACATCAAGAAATAAAAAATATAAATATTAAGTGCTTTCTTAGAAATAAAATAAACCTCAAAAGCTGATACTTGATATTGCCTCAGAAATATGGTAAAATAGGTAATATATATTGGGAAATATCGCTTTGTAATATTTCACGAAATTAATTTATTCTTGGAGGCTTATCTATATGTCAGGACATTCAAAATGGAGTACCATTAAAAGAAAAAAAGAAAAAACTGATGGTGCAAGAGCAAAAGTATTTACTAAAATCGGTCGTGAACTTGCTGTTGCAGTTCGTGAGGGCGGAAGTGCTGACCCAAATGTAAACTCAAAGCTTAAGGATTGTATTGCTAAGGCTAAGGCTAATAATGTTCCTAACGAAAACATTGAGCGTATTATCAAAAAGGCTGCCGGCGAGGGCGATTCAAATAACTACGAATCAATCACATATGAAGGCTACGGTCCAAGCGGTGTTGCACTTATTGTTGAAACACTTACCGATAACCGTAACAGAACAGCTGGCGACCTCCGTCATTACTTCGATAAATTCGGTGGAAATATGGGTACTCCTGGCTGCGTTTCCTTTATGTTCTCTAAAAAGGGTGTTATCCTTATTGAGAGTGAAGGTCTTGAAGAGGATACTGTTATGGAAGACGCACTTGACGCAGGTGCGGCTGATTTTTCCGCAGAAGACGGTGTATTTGAGATTCAGACAGAGCCTGATGATTTCAGTGCTGTAAGAGATGCTCTTGAAGAAAAGGGTTATACATTTGTTTCAGCTGAAGTTGAAATGGTTCCAAGCACATATACAAAGCTTACTGACGAAGAAGCTATAACAAAGATGCAAAGGCTTCTCGATGTTCTCGAAGATAACGATGATGTTCAGAATGTTTTCCACAACTGGGAATATGATGAACCAGAAGAAGATGAATAATCCTCTATAATAAAATAAAAACACAGCTCAATTTTCTATTGTCCATTTTTTATAGACTTGTTCAATTTAATAATGAGCTGTGTTTTTTTATTGCCTTGTATACAAAACACCTCCTATCAAAATCTGATAGGAGGTGTTTTTATAGGTATCTAATTAGCTTATTAGCTTATTTTACTGTAACAGTAAAATACTTAGTGATTGTCTTGCCTGTTGAGTCTGCAACCTTAACTGCATACTGATAGCTGATTGCACGAGCTGGCTTATGTGTATAGCTTGTTGCTGTTGTTGTGCCTGTAAGAGCTGTCCAGCCTGAAGCACCCTCTGGCTTGCAGAAATATCTATACTTATAAGGAGCTGTGCCACCTGTTGCCTTTGCTGTCATTGTAACTGTCTGTCCTTTTGTGATAGCAGTTGCACTGATTGTTGAAGCATTTTTAAGAGTTGCAGGTGCACTTACCTTAATTGTGAAATACTTTGTGCTTGTCTTACCCTTTGAATCTGCAATCTTAACAGCATACTGATAGCTGATTGCACGAGCTGGCTTATGTGTGAAGCTTGTAGCTGTTGTTGTTCTTGTGAGAGCTGTCCAACCTGAAGCACCCTCTGGCTTGCAGAAATATTTATACTTATAAGGAGCTGTGCCACCTGTTGCCTTTGCTGTCATTGTAACTGTCTGTCCTTTTGTGATAGCAGTTGCACTGATTGTTGAAGCATTTGTAAGAGTTGCCGCTGCACTTACCTTAACTGTGAAATACTTTGTGCTTGTCTTACCCTTTGAGTCTGCAACCTTAACTGCATACTGGTAAGTGATTGCACGAGCTGGCTTATGTGTATAGCTTGTTGCTGTTGTTGTGCCTGTGAGAGCTGTCCAGCCTGAAGCACCCTCTGGCTTGCAGAAATATCTATACTTATAAGGAGCTGTGCCACCTGTTGCCTTTGCTGTCATTGTAACTGTCTGTCCTTTTGTGATAGCAGTTGCACTGATTGTTGAAGCATTTGTAAGCTCTGTTACTACAGCACTTGCTACTGTAACCTTAGCTGTTGCTGTGAGGCCATTAGAAGTTGTTGCTGTAATTGTAGCTGTACCTGCTGAAACTGCTGTAACAACACCATTTGATACAGTTGCAACTGAGTTATCACTTGATGTCCAAACAACTGTCTTGTTAGTTGCATTTGCAGGAGTTACTGTTGCTGTAAGCTTTGCTGTCTGATTAGCATTTAAGCTAAGTGAAGTCTTATTAAGAGTAATTCCTGTTGGCTTAACTTCTTCTACTTTTCCAACAGTTTTAACATAACCAGTTGAATTGTAATAACCATTTTTAACATACTTAAGGTCCCCAGTTTGATTGGTGCCATCATTGAATATAACCATCAAATTAGAATCTGTTGTGTCATATTCAAGGCCATAAAGTCCGTCACCGAGGTCTTTCATTGCAGTACCAGGCCAAGCAGCACCTACTGTTTGATCATTACTAAAGAGATAAGCATTAATATCAGAGCCCCAGCCTGATGGTTTCTCAAAGTATATGCCGTCGCCATCAAGATATGTTATTTTCTTGCCAGTAACTGTTACTGTTGCTGTTGCTGTCTTACCATTAGAAGTTGTTGCTGTAATAACAGCAGTACCCTCTGCAACACCAATTACCTTGCCCATAGATACAGTTGCAACTGATGTGTTGCTTGATGTCCAAGTAACATCCTTATTGGTTGCATTTGAAGGAGTTACTGTTGCTGTGAGAGTGGTTTCCTTTCCTTCCATAACAGTAGCTGTTGTAGGAGAAATTGTAATACCTGTTGGCTTTATTATATTCGGATTTTCACTTACCTTAACAGAAACTGTTGCAGTAAGTCCATTAGAAGTCTTTACTGTGATTGTAGCTGTACCTACGGAAACACCTGTAATCTTTCCGCCTGCTACTGTTGCAACTGCTGGGTTGCTTGATGTCCAAGTAACTATCTTGTTTGTTGCGTTATCAGGTGTAACCTTTGCAGTAACTTTTTCGGAGTTGCCTTCAAGGATAGAAACAGAAGACTTGCTTACAGAAATACCTGTTACAGGAACTACTTCAATAGGCTCAGGTGCGATAGGTTCTGCTGCGCCACCGTCTGTAAGGTAATCGCCGTTTGTAATAATTCTGCCAGGTGCAGGAGTCTTAGCTGTGTCAAGAACATAAACCTTCATATTGCCCTTACCTGAAACGCTTGCAGTAAGTGTGCCGTCGGTTACATTCTGAACGTCGCCTGTAATTGCGTCAACATATTTGCCGTTAGGAATACCTGTGAATGTTGAGTCGCCTGAAATTGTTACACATACAAAGCTGTCTGTCTTATCATCAGTATAGCGTCTTTTGAATGAAAGCTTGCCTGAGCAGCCTTCTGTTGAATACTGACCTTTACGGAGAGCAGGAATAGCCTGACGGACTCTGTTAAGTCTTTGAATATGCTGTGAAAGTGGGTGCATAAGTGTATCTGCAACTGCACCGCTGACATTACCATATACACCAAAGTCAGTTGCTGTTATTGTGCCTTCGATGTTGTCGCCGTAATATGCACGACCTGTATCTTCAAGAGGTGCATTAGGACCTACATCAATAGGAGCACCTTTTTTGAACTCAATTTCAGAACCATAGTAGATACACGGAATACCACGGAATGTAAACATAAGTGAAAGATTTTCTGCCCATGTACTCTGATCCTGGTCAAATCTCTTGTTTTCAGGAGCACCGTCCGGAGCATAGTCGTGTGAGTCAACATAGGTAACATTCCATGTTGCGTCATTGTAGGTCGTATCGCCATTCTTTGCAACCTGGAAAGCACTTTCTGCTGTCTTGAATGACCAGTGCATCGGGAAGTCGATAACACTCAGTCCTGAGAACTGGCTGTAATCAGGTGTGTGATAGTCGTTTCCGTCCAGCAAAGCGTTCTGGCTGGTTGGCTGTTCAGAAATATTGTCTGAATTATCCTTTGTATTCTGTATTGCGGATTCGTAGTTTACTTCCCAGTCAGTATCACTCCACGGATAGTCTTTTGTGTCTTTCCATGTATAAAACGGAGTTGACATTGACGGTGACTGTCTGTACCAGACGTTGCCGTTATCTCTTGTGCAGACTTCACCAAACATAAAGAAGTCTTTGCCGTTTCTCTCGCCTGCCGCCTTGAATGCGTTATTGAACACCTTGTTGAATGTAAGACGGCTTATGTGTCTTGTAGTATCTACACGGAAAGCATCGACACCCATATCAATATATTTTGAATATGTGTCTACAAGATAGTTATAAACAATCGGGTTTTCTGTGTTTAGGTCAACACAGTCGCCTGCTATCTGTGCAATCTGACATGTATAATCGTCCCAGTTAAAGTTGCCGAAATGATGATAGAGATTGTTTACATCGTGGTTTACACCGTCAGTATTCTTCATAAGCGCAAGTCTTGCAGCATACTGCCTTGCAGGTAGAAGGCTTTCATAGTTATCAGGCAAACCAGAATTAGGAAGTCGTTTAAGACAGTCAACAGAACTTAAATCGCCCTCCTTAGTAAACATAGGCACAAGATTTCTCTCACCGAAGTTGCCTGTATGGTTAAAAACAACGTCCTGAATAACCTTCATACCCTTTGCGTGACAAGCGTCGATAAGATCCTGATATGTACAGTCATTTGATTCATATCTCGGGTCAACCTTGCTCATATCAAAAGCGTGATAGCCGTGGTAATCGTATCCGCTACAATTCTCTACAACAGGTGTAATCCAGATTGAAGTAAAACCGAGTGCCTTGATGTAGTCGAGTTTCTCAATAACACCCTTAAAGTCACCACGCCAAGCCGGGTCATTCAGGTTATACTGTGTACCGTCCCAGCACTGTACATCGTTTGACTCATCGCCGTTATAGAATCTTGTAACAATCATAAAGTAAATAGATTCATCACGGAAATCGGTACGGGAATTTGCGTAAATAACGCCTCTTTCTGAGTTAGAAAGAACATTTGGACTTGCCGCCTCTGCTTTTAACGGATTAAGAAATATTCCGCTTGAAGCAACTGCAGCTACTGCAAGAAATCCTGAAAGACAACGCTTTAAGACTCCAGCAGTACTTTTTTTTGTTTGCATTGCAAAACCTTCCTTTCAAATTTTTGTTTTGTTAAACAGTACGAAATCATCACAGCACAATCTATAATTTCGTACAACCAAGCACTTTTATTATAACTTAAATTTTTCCTTTTTTTGTTCTACATAAGAAATAAAAGTAATTCTACAATTAAAGCATAATATGGGCATTTTTGACAGTATCATTAGACATTTTCACTAATAATTTCATTTAATATAATGTTATTTTATTTTAAAGTAATAATGTTTTATTTTTAATTTTAATATATAAATGTATTTTTATAATTTTATCAAGGCATAAAAACACCTCCTATAGAATATCTCCAATAGGAGGTGTAATTATAAAACCTTAATTATTTATACAATTAAATTATTTAACATTAACTGTAAAGTACTTTGTAACAGTCTTGCCTGTTGAGTCTGCAACCTTAACTGCATACTGATAGCTGATTGCACGAGCTGGCTTATGTGTATAGCTTGTTGCTGTTGTTGTGCCTGTAAGAGCTGTCCAGCCTGAAGCACCCTCTGGCTTGCAGAAATATCTATACTTATAAG